>Ga0315904_10003758_pt1 | contig 22082 bp, 19 predicted proteins | sample LakEriMetagenome_6_FD_203529 | JGI IMG/M metagenome (GOLD analysis project Ga0315904, IMG submission 203529) | Freshwater fungal communities from buoy surface, Lake Erie, Ohio, United States - Buoy 12 MA120 | ecosystem: Environmental > Aquatic > Freshwater > Lake | place: USA: Lake Erie, Ohio... | reverse complement strand
AGGCGGCGAAATAATGTTTCATGATGCAGGACTATAGGGCGATTTGCTGCTGTGCAAGCGGCGCACGCACTTGCGCCAAATTGCTGCAACCGCTAACGCCGCCTCCGCCATGCACTATATCAGCACCAGGGGAAATGCGTCCAACCTCGACTTTCGTGGGGTGACGCTGGCGGGGCTTGCCAGCGACGGCGGCCTGTATGTACCACAGGTTTGGCCGCGTTTTACCGCAGACGAGATCGCGGCGATGCGCGGGCTGCCTTATGTGGACCTAGCCGCAAAGGTGATGGCGCCCTTTACCGCCGGTTCGCTAACCGAGGCAGAATTGCGCGATCTGTGCGCCGCCGCCTATGGCAGTTTTTCGCATGATGCGGTGACGCCGCTGGTACAGCTTGACGGGCAGCATTGGCTGCTCGAATTGTTCCACGGCCCAACGCTGGCGTTCAAGGATGTCGCGCTGCAACTGCTCGGTCAGTTGTTCGAACGCTTTCTGACCGGCACGGACACCAAGCTGACCATTGTCGGCGCGACCAGCGGCGACACCGGTTCGGCAGCAATCCATGCGGTGGCCGGGCGCGAGCAGATCGAAATCTTCATGCTCCACCCCGAAGGCCGGGTGTCGGATGTGCAGCGCCGGCAGATGACCACGGTGCTGGCCCCCAATGTGCACAATATCGCAATTGCCGGCAGTTTCGATGATGCGCAGGCGATGGTAAAGCGCATGTTCGGCGATAGCGAAGTGACCTCGCAGCTGACATTGTCTGCGGTCAATTCGATCAACTGGGCACGGCTGATGGCGCAGGTTGTCTATTATTTCTGGGCCGCGCTGCGGCTTGGTGCGCCCGAACGGCCTGTGGCCTTTTCGGTACCGACAGGCAATTTCGGCGATGTCTTTGCAGGCTATGTCGCGGCGCAAATGGGTCTGCCGGTCAAACGGTTGATTGTCGCGACCAATGTGAACGACATTCTTCACCGTGCATTGGCCAAGGGCGACTATTCGATCGGCGAAGTCACGCCCACCGCCGCACCCTCGATGGACATTCAGGTCTCGAGCAATTTCGAACGGCTGCTCTATGATCTTGAAGGCCGGGACGGATCGACCACCGCCGCGCGGATGAAATGGTTCGAACAGATGGGCAAGATGGTGCTTTCGTCGGATATGCGCCGTAAGGCAGCGCTGTTTGCCAGCGCGCGCGCTGATTCTGCCGAAATGTCGGGTGCCATGCGTTGGGCCTGGGACCATTGCGGGCAGATCATCGATCCGCACACTGCAATCGCGCTTCACGCCGCGCGTGAGAGGGGCATCGCTGCCGATATACCCGTCGTCACTCTGGCGACAGCGCATCCGGCAAAGTTCCGTGAGGCGGTTGAACGGGCAACCGGCATCCGACCATCGCTTCCCGCACGCGTCGGCAATCTGTTTGACCGTGAGGAACGCTTCATTTCGCTGCCCGGCGATTATGCAGCAGTGCGCGACCATGTCCTTACCCACGCCGCCCGTGGCTGATTTCGTCACACTGGTTGGCGAACCGCGCGAGGATTACACGCTGCTCGACAGCGGTAATGGTCGTAAATGGGAACGTTACGGCCCCTATCGCTTCATCCGCCCCGAGCCGCAGGCAATGTGGGAACCGGCGATTGACGAATGGCCCGCCGATGCCGAATTCATCCCCGGATCAGACGAAGAGGGTGGCGGCCGCTGGTATTATGAAACCAAGGCAGTGCAGCAGGGCTGGCCGCTAAACTGGAATGGCGAAGTGCGCTTTTCCGCCAGCTGCACGCCCTTTCGCCATCTGGGCTTTTTTCCGGATATGGACCCGGTCTGGCGCTGGATGCGCGGGCAGATCGAGGGGGCGTCCGATCCGCAGGTGATGAACCTGTTCGGGTATACCGGTGTCGGCACGCTGGCGCTGTCTTCGGCGGGCGCGCAGATGGTGCATGTCGATGCCTCGAAAAAATCGGTAGCGCAGGCGCGCGACAATGCCGCCTTGTCCGACATGGCAGACCGGCCGATCCGCTGGATCGTTGACGATGCCGCAAAATTTGTGGCCCGCGAAGTGCGGCGCGAACGGCGTTATGACGGCATATTGCTCGATCCGCCCAAATATGGCCGCGGCCCCGATGGCGAGGTTTGGCGGCTGGAGGAAGACCTGCCCGAAATGATTGCCAATTGCCGGCAATTGCTTGACGCAAACTCGCGCTTTCTTTTCCTCACCGTCTATGCCGTGCGCATGTCGGCGCTGGCGCTGGGCAATCTGGTACAGATGCATTTTGCCGACCTGCCCGGAAAAGTCGAATTTGGCGAACTTGCCGTACGCGAAGAGGCGCGGGGGCTATTGCTACCCACCGCCATTTTCGCACGCTGGTCGCAGCACGAACTTCAACAGGATTGATATGACTGACTTGCTCACCCTCGAAGTGCATGACCTGCACGTCAATGTCCTCACCGGCATTTACAGCCAAGAAACGCACCTGCCGCAGCCGCTGCACATTTCAGTCAGCGCCGATTTGGAAATCGCACCACACTACACGCCCGATACGCCGCTTTCGGCGTCGAAAAACTATATGGCGATCAAGGCGGCGGCGACCGAATTTCCCGAAGGCGTGCACTTCACGCTGATCGAGGCGCTGGCCGACCATATCATCGGCCGTCTGTTTTCCGAGGATGACCGTTTCACCTCGATCACGGTCAAGATCATCAAACTCGCCATATCCGAAGATGGCGAATCGATCGGGCTTACCATGACGCGGCACCGGAAACCGTCAGGGGTTGCCGCATGAAGCGCCCGCTCGCGCTGGTGACCGGCGGGGTCCGCCGTCTCGGCGCGATCATCGCGGCGCGGCTTTCCGATGCGGGCTATGACCTGGCGCTATCGAGCCATGGCGCGGGCAATCCAGACCCCGCATTGGCAGAGGCGATTGCGCGTAACGGCTGCGACTGGCAGCATTTTTCTGCCGATCTTTCAGACAGTGCGGCGGCAAGCGCATTGGTCGGCGATGTGGCAAAGCATTTTGGCCGCGCACCCGACCTGCTGGTCAACAATGCCGCCATGTTCGGACAGGATGGCTGGGAAGCAATGGACTCCGCCAGCCTTGACGCGCATTTCCGGCTGAATCTGTTTGCGCCGCTGCTGTTGTCAACCGCGCTGGTCAAGGCGCACGGCAACCGACCGGCCATCGTCCATATTGTCGACCAGCGGGTGCGTAATCCCAATGGCGATCAGTTGAGCTATACGCTGTCAAAGCAAGCGCTGGCTGCTTCGGTGCGGTCGATGGCGGCCGCGCTTGCCCCGCATGCACGGGTCAATGGCGTGGCCCCGGGGCTCGTCATTCCGACCGATGAATATTCGGATGCCATGATGATGCAGCTTGCCGGCGCGATGCCGCTGCACGCATTGCCCGCACCCGAAAGCGTGGCCGATGCCGTGCTTTACCTGGCGCTGGCGCGCGACGTAACAGGGCAGATCATCTTCGCCGATGGCGGCGCACACCTTAATAGCTACGCCCGCGATTTCATGAACCTGTAAGCCTCAGGGCTTGCGCACCCGCCAAATCTGAATGCCGCTTCCCCTGTCGGGAAGCCGTTCGAGCCATGCCGGAACGCGGCCCTTGGCAAGCGCGGCCCACAAACCATCAGGGTCCGCCTTGCTATAATTGCCAAGCTCGCTTTCATCCGGGCAGGCGACAATATAGGCGATGCCGCGCCGATCGATGATCGCTTTTGACTGCGCCGGAGGCAGGCGGAAAATATCAATCTGTTCACGCATCCCCTGCTGGTTACGATGATGGCTGCTGGCGAGCACCTTATGCGCGCTGGTTAGCAAGATCATCGGCCCAATATCGAACGGGGCCACCATCCGGGAGGACGGCAGGCTGGCGAGCGTGGTGATCGATTGCGCTGAATCGCAGCTATAGGTCTGCGCGCCAGCAATCGGCGCCGTCGCAGTTTCCGCGGCATTGCCAGCAAAAAACAGATAAGCCTGCTGCAACAATGCGCCGGGCATTAGCAGCAAGATGAACAGGGCAACATAGCGCAGCCGTCGGGCCAAAACCGGCTCTTCGCGATAGCGCGCAATCAGCAGGGTCGCAGCGCAGGCCAATGCCGGAATCGCCAACAGGGTGACGACCGAAATTGTGCGAAAGACAAGCATAGACAGCATAATCGCGTAAATCTGAAGCGGTACGATGCGCACCAGCAGCGCCCATTTTTCGGGGGCAAGCTGCCGCCGCAGCCAGGGCAGGCTGGCAAGCGAGGCGATAGCGACGCCAAGGAACAGCAACGCCGTAGCAGCATCCTGCCGCCAGACGGGTAGGCCTTCATTGACCTGCGCATACCAATATTTGCGCACCACAGGGTCCATTTGGGCGAACGCCCCGGACAGGCAATCGGGCGCGAGATAGACAAACAGCCCCCCTGCAAGCCCTGCGGGAAGCGCGAGCGCGGCGAGCCGGAACGGCCAGCGGGCAAGCGGCAAAGCCGTCACGGCAAGCGCCGAAAGCGCCGCAGCGATAATCGCCCAGATATGCGCGGGCGAAATCGCGTCGCAATATTGCGCGCCCGAAAGCCCCTGTCGCTGGGTCGCGAAAAAGAGGGCAAGGCTGGTCAAGGCAAAGGCCATGATCGCTGCCTGCAACCGGGGCCGTTCGCCGGCATCGCGCACCCAGCCAAAAGCGAGCAACGCGAAGAACATGACCGCCGCAGGCGCGCCTTCGAGCGATATGTGCATCCAGACCGCGAGAGCCAGCCCGAGCAACAGGCCGGCACGGCGGGGTTTTGGCCAGAATAAAGTCCAAAGGGCAATTGCGGCGCACACCAGTTGCCAGCCATGATGGTCAATCCGCATCGGGCGCAATTGCATCGACAAGGCAGGCGCAACCATCGCCATCATCAGCGCGCTGACACCGGCAATATGCCCGGCTATCCGCGCCGCGATACTGGCGAGAATTGCCGCAATGAGGGCATAACAGCCCAAAGGCACGATGATGCCAGCGGCCATTTCGGCGCCATATGTGCCAAGCAGTGGACGAAGCGCGAGGATGATCGCCGCCAGCGGAAGTTCGATCAGCCGCGACCAGTGCATCGGCGCGCCATCGGGCGCGTTCAGCCGATATTGGCTGCTATCCCACCAGCTTTGCCCGCCCAGAAAATCGCGCAGCTGCACCAGCCGCAACTGGTCGTCCGGATCCCATCCCGATAGCGTCGCGACATTATCGCGGCTGAGGAAAAGAAGCAGGCCGGCGAGCAGCAGCCAGATGATGGCATAGGCAAGGCCCGGCTTGCGGCCTGCAATCAGGGACATGGATCAGCCTTCCCGGTCGCCGGCCTTGGCGGCAGTTGCATCCTTGTGGCGCAGATAGAGCCAGGGGACATGCGCCGGATCGAACTGCGAGCGATGATAGCGGTCAAAATAGGGCGGCATATGATCGCCGACGATCAATATGTCCGCAGCGGGAAAATCCTTTGCCACAATTTCCTGCACCATCGCATTGTTGAAATCATGCCACATCACAAATTGGCGGCAGATTTGCGGGAAGGCCTTTTCCAGCTTCGGCGAGAGGCGTTCACAATCCTCATTATTCAGGTTCATCCCTGGCGGCACCGGCAAATGGGTGTTTACGGTCAGGAAATAGAGGAAGGTCGGCTTTGTCGCCTTTTTCAGCATGTCGGCCATCTGTTTGGGCACATCCCGGTCGCACGCGCCGGCAAAGACGCCGCCACAGTTGCGCGCACCGCGCTCGATCAGCAGCGGGCCGAACTCGGTCTTTTGAAAGCCGATATTAGGATACCATTGATCGCGTTCAAAAAAGCTGCCGATGAAACTGTGCATGGCATGGGTGGCATAGCCCTTGTTGGCGAGCCGCGCAGGCATGCAGTTGGAATCCTTTCGATCGACAAGATCGTAATAATCCCCCCAGCGCCCGCACAATTCGCGCACTTCGCCTGCGGTCGTGCTGACATAATAAGGGTTATGGCCTTGCGAGAGATCGTAACGCGCACGGATTGCCGGATTGTTCTTATATTCGGCAAAAAGCAGCCGCTGCATTTCGGCATTGCCGCGCGGAAGGCCGAGCGATTCGACCATCACGACAATGATGTGCCGCGTTCCATCAGCGCGCGCCTCAATCCCGCTCTGCACCGCACCGGACGAGAAATAGGCCCCTTCGGGTGCGATCCGCTTATAGTGGCCGCGCATGCCCTGGCCCATGGCATAGTCGGTAGCGGCCAACGCCACGATACCGCCCGCACCGGCAAGGATCAGCCAGGGTGTTTCGAAATTCTGGTCTTTGCGAAAGGCAAAATAGGCATAGACGAGCATCGCGACCAGCGCGGCGCCGACCAATATATATTCCAAACTGTTGCTCGGCTTGATCTCGGCAAAGAATTGCAGCGAGTAGAGCAGTGATTTGATGCTGAGATTGAACAGCCCGCTGACAAAGGACAGCGTCGTCATCACGACCGTTGCCACATAGGTGCCATAGCGGAGCCAGAAGGGGAAACGCTTCACGATCAAGCCCAGCAGCCCGATTGCAACAATGTCGATCTGGCGCGGCGGTGCACCGATATACCAGAGCAGCATGAAGCCGATATTCGGCAGGATCAACCAGCACAGCGCCCAATGCAGGAACCTTTTCTGTTCCTCATTTGGCGAAAAGCTGAACGGTGCACGCAAAGCAATATTGGTCATCGGAAAATGCCCCACTTCCTGATGGCGTAAACAGCCGTGAAACTGGTCCCCACGGCAAAAATCTTGGCAAGGAGCGGCGACGCGCCAAGCTGCGTTGCCAACGCAACGACCCCGCCGGTCAGCGCAAGCCCGATCAGTGCACTGATCGCAAAAAACACGCGCTGCCGCAGCAGCGCAGAGCCTGCACGCACCTTGTCGGGAAAGACGATATGGGCGCTGATCGCCCAATGCACTGCAATCCCTGTTGCATAACCCAGCATCGATGCGGTGGCGGCATGAAGGCCGGCCGCATGGAGCATCAGATAAAAGAGCGTATCAACGCCAAGCGCGATCACACTGGCCGCGAAATAGCGGGTCAGCGTAAAACGCTGCCAGAGCCGCGCAAAGCTGTTGATCGCGACTTGCATCGCGGCTTAGGCCACCTTGCGCGGACGTTCAGGCGCAACCCGCACCGGAACATCGCGTTCAGATGCCAGTGCGACGGCCTGGTCCTCGGTCAGCGCGACCTTGGCGGCTGCAGCAATCGCTTCCTGTTCGCCCTCGTCGCCGGCCTCATGATATTCGGCGTCTTCGTTGACGTTCCAGATATTGTAGATGCGCGCATTGGCCTCGATATTCTCGACGGTCAGCATCGCGGTCATCATCGCATGATCCTGGTTGTTATAGCGGTGCATGCCATTGCGGCCGACCATGTGCAGCGTCGGGTAACGGCTTTCCAGCTCATGGCGCATCGCTTCGACATTGGCGGCATAGGCATCGTCATAGACCGGATAGGCCTTTTCCTGTCGCACCACGGCACCGCCGATCACATCCTTGGGGTCGACAAGACCCAGGATTGCCAGTTCCTTTTTGGCAAGCTCGACCAGATCGGCGTCGCTTGACGACCAGAGGCCGTCACCTTCAAAGCAGAAATATTCTAGACCGACACAGGCAACCGACGGATCAGGAACCATTTCGGGCGACCAACTGCGGAAATTCTGGATGCGGCCAACCTTGACCTTGCTGTCATGGATATAGATCCAGTTGTCGGGGAACAAATCATCCGACTTGATCATCACCGCCACGGTCAGGAAATCGCGATAGCGCAGATTGTCTGCCTGGAGCGAGCAGGCCGGAAGCGGATGGATACGGGCGGCGAGTTCGCGCATCGGCGCCGAACTGATCACATGGCGTGCACGGATCACCGCTTCACCGCCATCGGCCTTTGTCGCGGTCATGCGCCAATTGCCGTCACCATCCTGGGCGAGTTGTTTGAAGCTATGCCCCATCAAAACCTGATTGCCTTTGGCGACCACGAAATCGCGGGCTGCATCCCACATCATTCCCGGGCCAAGCCGCGGATAGCGGAAGGTTTCGAGCAAGGTCTTCGTTTCCATACCGTCATTGGGCTTTTTATTGAGGCCCAGACTGCGTTTCAGCCCGTCCAGTACCGCAGCACCGAGCGAGAGCCCCTTGATGCGCTGCGCTGCCCAGTCAGACGACATTTCATTGCAGGGCATGCCCCACACCTTTTCGGTGTAGGTCTTGAAAAAGATCGAATAGAGTTTCCAGCCAAACTGATTGGTCGTCCAATCTTCGAAACTGCGCACCTGTTTGTTGGGAAATGCCTTCGCCTTGACATAGCTTGCCATGCACAAGGTCGAACGGACGATGCCCAGATTGAAAAGCGCTTCAAAGGCACGCAGCGGATAGCTGTAAAATTTGCCTTCATAATAGATGCGGCTCATCCGCGGACGCTGGATGAAATCGTCAGGCAGGATCTCGTTCCACAGATCGACCACTTCTTTCGACTTTGAAAAGAAGCGGTGCCCGCCAATGTCAAAGCGATAACCGTCAACCTCTACGGTGCGGCTGATCCCGCCGACATAACGTTCATCTTTTTCGATGACCGTGACATTATAACCCTTTTTGGAAAGCAGATAGGCTGCGGTCAGCCCTGCAGGCCCTGCGCCAATGATGGCCACATCGGCGATATCGTTCTGGCCCCTGTGCATCGCTTCATTTCCTCCAGCGAATTGTGTTGCAGCAAGCTGTGAAGGAAATTGGTTAACAGCCGGTTACCCCGGGCTTCAGACGCCCAACAGCGACCGGTCCGCGCAATTATCTTGCTTTTTTCCGCAAGTTCGTCCAAAGGGCAAACCAAGCGCAGGCAAAAGCGGTGCATACCGCCCAAGCAACGGCAGCGTGAGAGGTCGATGACGACCTTCCGCCGTGCACCCGCCGAGCGCATCCTAGAGGCCACCTTTTTCACGCGGGGTTGTTTCCAAGGGGTTGGCATTTCGCCTACCCTTACACCCGCCTTTGCGCCGTGCGCGGATCATCCGCGTGCGCGTAGCTGGCCTGTATTGAGAGAATATAATGTCCTATTTTGACGAACTGGGCCTTGCCCAGCCTATCCTGAAAGCGCTTCATGCTTCGGGTTATGATACCCCGACGCCCATCCAGATGCAGGCGATCCCGCCGCTGATGGAAGGCCGCGACCTGTGCGGTATCGCGCAGACCGGCACCGGCAAGACCGCAGCCTTTGCGCTGCCCTCGCTCCACCATTTTGCAACCAACATCAAACCGCGCGTGCCTTATGGCTGCCGGATGCTGGTCTTGTCGCCGACCCGCGAATTGGCCGCACAGATTGCGGAAAAGTTCCGCGATTATGGCAAATATCTGGGCCTGACCGTCCAGTGCGTTTTCGGCGGCATGCCGATCTTCACGCAAAAGAAGAAGCTGCAGGCCGGCACCGACATTCTGGTCGCAACGCCCGGCCGCCTGCTTGACCTGATCGAACAGCGCGCGCTCAGCCTGAAAGATGTCGAGATCTTCGTTCTTGATGAGGCCGACCAGATGATGGATCTGGGCTTCATCCACGCGCTGAAGCGGATTGATCTGCTGCTCCCCAAAAAGCGGCAGAGCCTGTTCTTTTCGGCCACCATGCCCAAGGCGATTGCCGAACTGGGCAACCGTTTCCTGAACAACCCTGTGCGTGTTTCGGTAACGCCTGCCGCAACGACGGCGGAGCGCGTCGATCAGCATGTCGTGTTCGTCAATCAGGGCGAAAAGCAGGCGCTTTTGAACCATCGCCTCAAGGATGAGAGCATCGACCGCGCGCTGGTTTTCACCCGCACCAAGCATGGCGCGGACCGTGTCGTCCGCCATCTGGCAGGGGCCGGCATCAAGGCCGCCGCGATCCATGGCAATAAAAGCCAGGGTCAGCGCACCGCCGCGATGCAGGGTTTCCGCAGCGGGCATCTGAAGGTGCTGGTCGCGACCGATATCGCCGCACGCGGTATTGATGTGCCCGGCGTCAGCCATGTCTTCAATTATGAACTGCCCAATGTGCCCGACCAATATGTCCATCGCATCGGCCGCACCGCGCGTGCAGGTGCAGATGGCATCGCAGTTAGCTTTGTCTCTGATGACGAACGTGGCTATCTCAAGGATATTGAACGGCTGACCAAGATCCGTTTGACGCAGATCGGCCTGCCTGAAGGTTTCCGCCAGATGGTTGCCGAAATGCCCAAGCCGGTAGTCGCCAAGCGCGAGGAAGAACCGCGCCGCCATGGCGGGCGTCCCGGCGGTGAGCGCCAGGGCCAAGGCCGCCCCGGTGCGCGCAAACCCCGTCCGCAGCGCGAAAGCCAGTTGATGAGCCGCGACGGCTATGGCCGTGACGAACTCACGGTCGCAGCGCCGCGCGACGACAACCGTGCCCCGCGCGCCGACAACCGCCCGGGCCACAAGCGCGGCGGTCCGCCGATCAGCGGCGGTGGACAAGGCCGAGATGGCGAACGCCCGCGCAACTATGGCCCCAAGCCAGCGGGTCTCGGCAAGTTCAAAACTGCGGTAAAACGCGCGAGGTAAAACGCGCATTGCATATTCGAAGACCACAGTGCCGGGCCGTTTCGACGGGCTCGGCACTATGGTATTCATTTACCTCAATGCCGGAAATGGCGCATCCCGGTAAAGACCATCGCCAACCCTGCCTCGTCAGCGGCAGCGATGACTTCATCGTCGCGCATCGATCCACCCGGCTGGATGACCGCCGTTGCCCCGGCTTCAACCGCGGCCAACAGGCCATCGGCAAAGGGGAAGAAGGCGTCGGACGCAACCGCCGAGCCCAGCGTGCGCGGCGCATCCCAGCCATAGGTTTCAGCCGCCTCGCGCGCCTTGATTGCGGCGATGCGTGCACTGTCGCGGCGGTTCATCTGGCCAGCGCCAATCCCTGCCGTTGCGCCATCCTTTGCATAAACGATCGCATTTGATTTCACATGCTTGGCAACCGTCCAAGCAAAGCGGCAATCAGCCAGTTCCTGCGCACTTGGCGCGCGCTTCGTTACCACTTTGAAATCGCTGTCAGGCACAAAGCCATTGTCGCGCGACTGGACCAGAAGCCCACCGGTAATCGGCTTGATCGCCAATCCGCCGCGCTTTGGATCGGGCAGGTCTCCGGTCAGCAGCAGGCGCAAATTCTTCTTCTTTGCAAACACGGCTTTCGCTGCATCGTCGGCTGCGGGTGCGGCAACGACTTCGGTGAAGATTTCGGTGATCGCTTCGGCGGTGGCGCCATCCAGTGGCCGGTTGACCGCAACGATGCCGCCAAAGGCGGACACGCTGTCGCATTCCAGCGCCATGCGATAGGCGTCAATCAGCGTGTCGGCACTGGCAACACCGCAGGGATTGGCATGTTTGACGATCACTACCGTCGGCGGCCCATCCCGAAATTCGCTGACCAGTTCGAGCGCGGCATCGGCATCATTATAGTTGTTGTAGCTCAGTTCCTTGCCCTGCACCTGTTCGGCCTGGGCGATCCCCGAGCCATGCGGACCGACGGGAAGATAGAGCGCCGCTTTCTGATGCGGGTTTTCGCCATAGCGCAGTTCAGAGGAGCGATAGCCATTCACCGCCAGCATGTCTGGGAAGGTCTGCCCTTGGTCAGCAAAGGCGAACCATTGGCTGATCATGCCGTCATAGGCTGCCGTCGCGGCATAGGCCTTGGCGGCACATTTGCGGCGGAAATCATAGCTGGTGGCCCCGCCCGATTCCTCCATCTCGGCGATCAGTTCGTCATAATCGGCTGGATCGGTCAGGATGGTCACAAAGGCATGGTTCTTGGCCGCGCTGCGCACCATTGACGGCCCGCCAATGTCGATATTCTCGATGATCTCGTCACGGCTTGAACCCTTGGCGACCGTCTGCGCGAAGGGATAGAGGTTGACGACGACCAGGTCGATCGCGCCAATGCCATGGTCCTTCATCGCGGCGGCATGTTCCGCATTGTCGCGCACTGCCAGCAGGCCGCCATGCACCTTGGGGTGCAGGGTCTTGACGCGGCCGTCCATCATTTCGGGAAAACCGGTAAGGTCGCTGATATCCATGACCTTCAGCCCCGCTTCACGCAGCGTCTTGGCCGTACCGCCGGTCGACACCAGTTCGACATTCCGCTTGGCCAGCGCATAGCCCAGTTCGACCAATCCGGCCTTGTCCGACACTGACAACAGTGCCCGTTTGATCTTCACTTCGCTCATTTTACCTTATCCTATGAAACGCAATGCCCAGCCGATGGTCATGCCGCCCTTGGGCGCGGTCACACCGATCACAAGCTGGCGGGTCGGGTGTGGCCGACCCAGTTCATCCACCCATATGCTGTCGTCGACCTCGATCGTACCGAGGGTCGTGATGAAACTCCAACTGCTGCCATCGATCAGCCGCATCACCACGCTGCGCCGGTCGTCGGCCAGCAGCAATTCGATATCGGGGCCGAGATGGAAGCGCAAATGCGCGTCAACTTCTTCGCGCGACTTATATTTGGCATGCGGCAGCAGCGTGTCTTCGCCGCGCAATTCCATGCCATCCGAACGCTGGATCAGCACGCGGTTATGAACGAAGCCATAGACGCGGGCATAGCCATCATGATTGGCCTCGATCCGGGTCGCCCGGTCAATATCGCGCCGTTCAAGGCCAACCTCGACAACGCCTGCACCCAATTGCCCCTTGGCAAGAAGCGCGGTCGAGTTGCTGTCATCCACACAGAGTGTCGAATGGGCAGCAGTGGTCCGCAAGCCGCGTGCTAGGGCCGCCGGAATGTTAGCGCCAACAAGGCCTGCCCCGCCGCAATTGATGATGATCCGCTGCTTGGCAAAGCTGAACTCGAAAGCCAGCGTCGAGGCGCAACCGACCAGCGCCTGTTTCGCATGCGGCGGCGGGCCTGCGTCAACAAGCAGCACAGCCTGCCCCGCGCTGACCCGTTGATAGCCCCAGTCAAGCGCTTGGCGCAGCGGACGGGCGCGCACGCCGCTCGCTGCGACCAGCGCATCGATCCGTTCGGCATCGATATGACCCGTGCCCTGCCATGCACCCAAACCGCCGTCGGAATGGGTCAGGCCAAGCAGTGCCGGAATATTGCGCGCCAATGTTTCGCTGATGCAGGCCGGGGCTTGTTCCTGCCGTGCGGCATAGCATTGGTGCAGCATCGACAGCAGTGCGATCAATTCCATCAACTGCTGCGGCGAACGCGACAACACCCCGCCATCGGGGAAAACCAGATCGGCCAGTGCGGCTTCAAGGCCATGTTCGCCCATGGCACGACGCGCCTTGCCCTCTGGCAGCAGGAGCGAGGCGGCAAGCACGCCGACCCAGCCGCAGACACGATCAAAGGGGCTGGTTGCGCGGATCGCAGACTGATCCAGATGGCGCGCACTGCGGGCAAAATGGCTGAGGATTTTCGAACGGTAGATGATTTCGCTGTTCGAAAGCAAAAGCGGCGCATGGCTCGCCATATTCAGAAAGCGCCAGGCGCAATTATCGATCCGCCAGGCAGGCATGCGGGGCTTTTCGCCATTGGCCGTCAGCCAGCGCTCGGCAATCTCGGCAGCAATGGGTGCACCTTCACCGCGATTGGCCGCACAGGCCAGATCCCGCAGCCAATCAAAGCGGTGGATATAGTCGGCAAAGGCCGGCGGCAGTGACAGATTGTCATAGTCGATCGTCGCAACCGCCTGCTCCATATCCTGAAACAGAAATTTGCCGATGCGAATTGCGGTGCCACGGGCATGGTCCCCAGCAAGCGGATCGTCGGGCACCGCCAGCAATTTCATCGGCAGCTTGCCGGTGATCCGCATCTTGTGAAGCGGCGTGCGCCAGCTCAGCTGATAGAGCATCAGCGACACCCTGGCGGCGAGATTTTGCGCACGCCCGACAGGGCGCAGCGCGAGACCTTTGCCGCCTGCGATATCGTCAGGGCGGTCGGCCTCTGCCATCAGTTAGTGGGCCCGGCCCTCAGGGCAGCGATGTTGGCGGCATAGGCAGACGGTCCGCCCTTAAAGGTCGCAGTGCCCGCGACCAGAGTATCCGCCCCTGCTGCTATGGCGAGCGGCGCGGTTTCGGTCGTGATCCCGCCATCTACCTCAAGCCGGATATCCTTGCCGGTCTTGTCGATCATTTTGCGGATCGCCTCGATCTTGCGCAGCTGGCTGTAAATGAAGCTCTGTCCGCCAAAACCGGGGTTCACGCTCATCACCAGTACAAGGTCGATATCCTCGATCAGATAATCGAGCATTTTCGCCGGCGTGTGCGGGTTAAGGACGATGCCCGCTTGCTTGCCGAGTGACTTGATCAGTTGCACCGTGCGGTGCGGATGGGGGCCGGCCTCCGGATGGAAGGAGATGATGTCGGCGCCAGCGTCAGCAAAATCCTTCACATATTGGTCAACCGGCGAGATCATCAGATGGACGTCAAAGGGTTTCGCGCTGTGCGGACGAAGCGCCTTTACCACTGCCGGGCCGATGGTGATGTTGGGAACGAAATGCCCATCCATCACATCAACATGGATCCAGTCGCAACCAGCCTCGTCAATGGCGCGTACTTCTTCGCCAAGACGGGCAAAATCGGCGGAGAGGATCGAGGGGGCGATACGGACGGGAGAGCTCATGTCTGCCGCTTAGCGGCACTGGCCTGCAGGGGCAAGGCGAGCACCCGGTTACGCACAGCTAATCCACTGATTTATCCACCAGCTTGTCGGGAAAACAGCCCAAGCGCGCCGGTCGTGCCGGGAAGTACTTCGATCTGACCGAACCCCAGCTTCTCGCCGACGCGCACCGAGGCATGATTTTCGATATCGATGATGCAGCGGATTTCACGGTCGGGCAGTGTCGCATCGGCCCATTGCAGCACCGCGGCCATCGCCTCGGTTGCATAGCCCTTGCCCCATGCTTGATGGCTGAAGGCCCAGCCGGCTTCGGGAAAGCCTGTCAGACCGGCAATGCCGCGCTCCATCTGTGCCAGCCCGCCATTGCCCAGAAAGGCACCGGTCGCACGGTCGCAAAAGGCCCAATAGCCATAGCCAAATAGCGACCAAAACCCTGCGCCTTGCACAAATTTGATCCAGCATTCCTGCCGGCTGCGGGGTTCCGGGCTGATAAATTGGGTCATGCGCGGATCGCCCCAGGCAGCCGCATAGCTCTCCCAATGGCGCATCGACAGTGGCTCGATGATCAGCCTTTCGGTGGTAAGGGTGGGCGCATCGGTCTGCATAACGCGTGCGGCCTTAACCTTTGCGCTGCAGGCAGGCGATGAAAAATCCATCAAGTCCGCCCTGTTCGGCAAGCATACCGGGCAATGTCCGCACATAGCCGTCGGCAGGATCAATGCCGCTGGGCAGCAAGGCAGGGTCAATAGGCGCCTTGGTAAAATCACCATGCCGCGCAAGAAAGCCATCGGCCTGCGCTTCGCCCTCTTCGGGCTCGAGCGAACAGGTCGCATAGACCAGCGTCCCGCCCGGCTTTACCCATGAAGCTGCGCGGTCGAGCATGGCGGCTTGCAGTTCAGCGAGTTCGGCGATCTGGCGCGGCCCGATGCGGTGCAGCACATCGGGATGGCGGCGGAAGGTGCCGGTCGCGGTGCATGGGGCATCGAGCAGCACGGCATCAAATTGCTTGCCCGGTTCCCATGAAAGCAGATCACCAATGTTGGATTTGGCACTGAACCCGGTGCGTTCCAGATTGGCCGAAAGCCGCTCCATCCGTTTGGCCGATTTGTCGAGCGCGGTCACATCCCAGCCCTGGCTTGCAAGCTGCATTGTCTTGCCCCCGGGTGCTGCACATAGGTCAAGTGCTTCGCGATGATTGCCCTGCCCTAAAAGCCGCACCGGCAGGCTGGCCGCCAGATCCTGCACCCACCAGGCCCCTTCGGCAAATCCCGGCAGGCTCTCCACCGCGACCCCGCGTGCAAGCCGGACATGGCCCTGCGCAAGGCTTTGTCCCTCCAGCTTTTCGGTCCATTCAGCCGTCATGGCCGGATCAGAAATCACAAGATCGAGCGCCGGCGGTTCGGCAAGCGCATGGCGCGCCGCGGCAACAACCGGCTTGCCCCACGCCTTGTCCCACCGCGCAGCCACAAGCGGCAGCAGCGTCGGCATGTCGGGCAGGCTGGGCTGCAGCCGCCAGAGCGATCCAAGTACGCCATGGACCAGCCGCCGCGGCCCACCTTCCAAGAGCGGCAGCGCGGTAGCTATTGCGGCGTGGGGCGGGGTGCCGAGCCGCAAGATCTGCACGACCGCCATACGCAATACCATTCGCGCCTTGGCATCGTCGGCAAGTGGCAGCCTTGTCTGGCTGTCGATCAAAAGATCAAGATCGGGAAGCCAGCGCAGCACCTCCTGCGCGATCGCAATCGCCAGCGCCCGGTCGGCGGGCAGCAGGCCCTTGGCAAATCCACTCGCCGCCTGATCCAGTGGCTGGCCGGTGCGCAATGCGGCATCGAGCATGCGCAATGCAGTGCGGCGGGCGGCAAGGCCGGTGGCGGTCGTCGGACGGGTGTTCATTGCCGCGCCTTAGGCCGACTGGCAGGCAAAGTCACCCGCTGCTGTGGGCCGTCAAGCCATGGCCCCCCGCTTTGGCGGTAATGGCATGGGAAGCAGCTTTCGCTTGGCCTTCACCCAAGCGGATCGAGCGCGCTGCGCCGCGGCGTCTTTGCAACCTGGCTGGCACCCATCTGCTCGGCAAGCAGTTGCAGTTCAGCAATACGATTTTCGGTCGCCGGATGGGTCGAGAACATTTCCGAGACATGGGTCGGCACGATGTAAAGCTGTGCTGCCGAAGGGTTGCGCGCGCTTACCGGATTGGGGATGGTCTGCGCTGCCCGCGAAATCTTGGACAGCGCAGATGCCAGCGCCAGCGGGTTGCCGCTGATTTCTGCGCCTGTGCGATCCGCACCATATTCGCGGGTGCGGCTGATCGCGAGTTGGACGATCATCGCTGCAAAGGGCGCGATGAAAACGGCAAGCAGCGCGGCCAGCCCATTGCGGTCATTGCCCCGGAAGAATAGCCCGAAATTGGCGAGCATGGAGAGCGCACCGGCAATCGTTGCCACCATCGTCATGATCAGCGTGTCGCGGTTTTTCACATGCGCCAGTTCGTGCGCCATCACGCCTTCCACCTCTTCGCGGCCGAGCATCGACAACAGGCCCGTGGTTGCGGCGACGGCTGCATTTTCCGGATTGCGCCCGGTGGCAAAGGCATTGGGATGCGGACTGTCGATGATGTAGACGCGCGGCACAGGCATGTTCGCACGGCGTGCAAGATTGGCGACCATGCCGTAAAAATTCGGCTCACTGCTCGCATCAACCTCACGCGCATTATGCATTTTGAGGACGATTTTGTCGGCGTTCCAGTAGGTGAATAGGTTCATGCCCGCCGCAACCAGCAGCGACATTATCGCGCCGCCAGATCCGCCAAGCGTATAGCCCAAAGCCATAAACAGGGCGGTGAGCGCTGCCAGCAACATTGTCGTCTTGAGCATATTCATCTTGATATCCTTCGTTCGAGCCCCAATGTGGCCCCCAGCAATGACGCTTTCAAGAATAGCGTAAGGAACAAAGCCATGGGCCAGCGCCCGCCACATGTGAAACCGCCCGCTTATTTGTCGGAAAGCCCGCCCGTGCCAGAGCCCAAAGAGGTTGCGCATGTACCTCTCCCCGATGCGGAGCGCCCGGATCCTGTGCGCTATGGCGACTGGGAGTTGAAGGGCATTGCGGTCGATTTCTGAACGGCGGCGCCAAATTCAAGCGAGCGGTTAAACAGCGCTTGCGCTTCTAATAGCGCCCATTATTGCTCCTCTTCGAAGAGGAGAGACGATGTATTATGCCGAGCTGCGCGCGGTGCGCGAAGAATTGATTGGTCCGGGCGGTCCGTTCGAGATTGTCGAGACCCAAGTACGCGGCGTTCCGATCCGGACCTATAAAAACCAGCCGCCCAGCATTCGCGAATTGTGGCTCTCGACTGCGGCTTATGCCGACCGCCCTTATATCATCTATGAAGATGAGCGGCTGAGCTATGCGCAATCGCATCTCCAAGTAAACGCAGTCGCCGCCTGGCTTGCGGCGCAGGGCGTGCAACCCGGCGACCGCGTCGCCATTGCGATGCGCAACTATCCCGAATGGATGCTGATATATTGGGCCTGTGTGTCGACCGGCATTGCTGCTGTGGGCATGAACGCCTGGTGGACGCCAGAAGAAATGGCCTATGCCTTGAAGGATGCAGAGCCCAAGGCGCTCTTCCTTGATAGCGAGCGCTTGGCCCGTTTGCGCGAGAAACCGGCCATGGCAGACGGCATCAAGCTGGTGGGTGTGCGCACCGGCGATGCGGGTGCGGATGTTACGTCTTGGGCTGATGTGATCGCGCAGGGCGGGGATATGCCGGCCGTTACGGTCGATCCCGATAGTGATGCCTGCATCTTCTACACCTCGGGGACGACCGGCTTTCCTAAGGGCGCACAGCTCACTCATCGCGGCTGCGTCGCCAACCTGTTCAGCATGATGTATTCGACGGCTTCTTCGGCACTGTCGTTACAGGCGGCGACCGGCGAGGCACCGCCTGCGGTTCCGCCGATTCCGATCACGCTGATTACGACGCCGCTTTTCCATGTGACCGCCAATAATTGTGCGGCCTATGGCGCAACGGCACCGGGTGGGGCGATTGTGCTTATGTATCGCTGGGAGCCGGGCGAGGCCTTGAAGGTGATTGAGCGGGAGCGGGTGACAGGTTTGAGCGGCGTGCCAGTGATGGCGCGCGAGCTTATTACCCATCCTGATTTTGACAAATATGACACATCGACTTTGCTGGCGATATCGGGCGGCGGCGCGCAGGTGCCACCCGACCAGGTGGCGAAGATCGACCATGCAATCCCGAGCGCGCGGCCAACCACAGGCTATGGCATGACCGAGACTTGCGGGATCATCACCGCGCTGGGCGGCGACTTTTTTGTCGACCGGCCCGACAGTGCTGGCCCAGCCATGCCGGTCTTTGAAGCAAAATGCGTTGATGATGCCGGCGATGAGGTGCCTTTGGGAGAGCTTGGCGAATTGTGGGTGCGCGGCGCGCAGGTGATCAAGGGCTATATCAACCGGGCAGAGGCGACAGCTGAGACGATCACTGATGGCTGGCTGCATACAGGCGACATTGCGCGGATGGATGAGGATCGCTTCATCTATATTGTCGACCGCAAGAAGGACATGGTGTTGCGCGGCGGCGAGAATGTTTATTGCGCCGAAGTTGAGGCGGTCCTCTACCGCCATCCTGCGGTCGCTGAATGCAGCGTATTTGGCGTGCCCGACGAACGGCTGGGCGAGGAGGTGGCGGCTGCGGTCTATCTGAAGCCTGGCGAGACCGCACTGCCCGATGAGATCCGCGCCGAGATGGCCAAGCACACGGCCCGGCATAAGTTGCCGCGCTATATGTGGATCCTCGAAGAACCGTTGCCGCGCAATGCGAGCGGCAAGTTTTTGAAGCGGGAACTGCGCGATAGGCTGGATGTGGGGTCGGCGGGGTAGGCCCCGACTTATCCGTCGTTTGCGTCGCTTAGAACCGCCCGACTTATCCGTCGTTTGCGTCGCGTAGAACCGCCCGACTTATCCGTCGTTTGCGTCGCGTAGAACCGGCCCATATTATCGGGAATTTGCACGCATTTCCGGCGATTTCGGGTTCTCCCTGGCCCACTACCCGTGCCTAAATTCCCTGCTGCGATTGCAGGGAATTGCAGGGAATTTTTTGCGCGCTTTGCAGGGAGTTTTCTTGAGGTGCGCAGCGAGATTTTTTTGCGCATTTGGCAAGCGGGCGCGCCATCGGCGCTGACCGGATGGTAGCATGGCGGCGCTGGGGCGATCGAGCCGGCTGCACGCCATCATGAAGATCGAAGGCCACAGAGCGAGCGCTAGCAAGGATAAGCGCAACGGCAGGCACAAACCTGCCCTATTGTTGGAAAGGGCTGCAGCCCTTTCCCCTCGGAGCGTGGGACAATGCTTAGCGACCATAAACAGGGGGCAGCGCTGAAACTGCCCTGCAGCGAAGGGGCTATTGCCCTGCACGCCCTAGACCAGAATCGCGCCAGGCTTTCGGATTTCGGCAGTTTTGCGTTGGTTTTGCCCTGCATTCGGCGCCGCAAGGTAGCGCCGCCGCACATGTTTCACACGGCTTTACGATAGGCGCATGATATAGCTTCCCGTCTATTAAAAAGGGATACAGCCCCCTGCGCGATCGAAGAGCGGGCACCCAATTGGCACAGCGGTAAAACGCCCTGCCCCCCTGCTGTCCACCCAGAGCCGCTAGACATCAGAAATATATGGATTTTTGGGCCTTAGGGCATGGCTAGGAACAGGTCTTTAGGGCAGTCAATCCGCCCGCCCTTGCGCCCATTGGGGGGAGCGAAAGGAGCATTGCAGACTCATATTTACCCCCAATTGCACCCCATTTGACCCGATTTGGGGGGTCTGAAGGGGCTATTTTGGCCTCAAATGGTCCATTTTGGAGGAAAAAAGGGGTAAAATCGCCCTAAATACCCCTCCAAAATGGACCTTTGTACCTGTTTGAACAGGCGTCTTCGCATTTTTTCAGAAGATGTATGCAGACAGGCATATATGCAGGCTTAGTTATAATGCTTTGACATATATCCTTTTAGAATATATCAAATGCAAATGTTCCAAGACTCAAACCCTTTGCACAGCGATTTGTCGGATTTTCCGCGCCCCAATCTCACGGTCGACCTCATCCTCATGACGATCGAAGAGGATGCCCTTCATATCTTGATGCTCGAGCGCAGCAGCGAACCCTTTAAGGGGCATTTGACTTTGCCCGGCGGTTTTGTGCATCCGGCGGAAACGCTCGACGATACCGCTAAGCGCGTGCTGCAGGACAAGGCGCATCTTGTGAATTTGCCGGTCGAGCAGCTTTATAGCTTCAGCGATCCTAAACGCGATCCGCGCGGCTGGGTTGTTAGCGTTGCTTATTTTGCGCTGGTGCCTTTTGCCAAACTTGAGGAAGCCGCAGGCAGAGATGAGGGACTCGCGCTCTTGCGTGTTGCTTTTGATGGCGGCGCTGATGATGGTGGGACTGGTGATGGTAGGGCTGATGTTAAAGATGCCGGCGCCTGCACTCTATATCATGGCAATATAAAGGGGCGGATCGGTTTTGATCATGAGCAGATGATCCGGCTGGCGGTTGATCGTCTGCGCGGCAAGCTGGATTGGTCAACGCTCGCTTTCGGTCTGCTGCCCAAACGCTTCACTCTCTATGAGCTCCAATGCGTGCATGAGGTGATCCTTGGCCGCAAGCTCAACAAGGCTTTTTTCCGCAAGAAGATGCTCGCCCAAAAATGGGCTGATGGCGCTTCTCTTTTTGCAACGGGGATCGTCACCACCGGCCGCCAGCACAGGCCCGCTGAACTGTTTGAACTGCGCCGCGATGTGGAAGGCAATGAAGCCCCATGAATTTGCGCACCAGTCAAAGCCATCCATTGCAAATCGCCAATATCCAGCTGCCCGATGGGCTTGGCCGGATCGGTATCACCTTCTGCCCTGGCAAATATCAGCCTGCCGCCATGACCGGCGGCTGGGCGCGTGATCTGAAAAGTGATTTAGACGTCATCCAACACTGGGGTGCCAGCGCCGTGGTGAGCCTCATCGAGCCTCATGAAATGCAGGCCCTTCGCGTGCCGCATCTGGGCGAGGCTGTCACCCAGCGCCATATGCAATGGTATCATCTGCCCATCGCCGATGTCTCAGTGCCCGATGCGCAATTTGAAGCTCGATGGCAGCGCGCCAGTGCAGAGCTAAGGCATATGCTGCATGCAGGCTTCTCTGTACTCGTCCATTGCAAAGGCGGTCTTGGCCGTGCCGGAATGATCGCGGCAGCATTGCTCGTTGAACTGGGCGACCCTGCCACTCGTGCCATAGCCCGAGCGCGCGAAGCGCGGCCTGGCGCGATCGAAACCCGCGCCCAAGAGGCATATGTAGCAGGCCTTAGCGCATTAGGCTTTTCCAGCCCCGATCAAAGCGAAGCGGCCTGTGCTGACCGGGCTCGCGGTGCGCTGCTGGGCCTTGCTGTGGGCGATGCGCTGGGCACCACGCTTGAATTTTCTAGG
>Ga0315904_10003757_pt1 | contig 22088 bp, 11 predicted proteins | sample LakEriMetagenome_6_FD_203529 | JGI IMG/M metagenome (GOLD analysis project Ga0315904, IMG submission 203529) | Freshwater fungal communities from buoy surface, Lake Erie, Ohio, United States - Buoy 12 MA120 | ecosystem: Environmental > Aquatic > Freshwater > Lake | place: USA: Lake Erie, Ohio... | reverse complement strand
GTCTGAAGCGCACCCTTCTTGCCTGTTGGCTGGTTTACTCGCTTGCCGGAACTGCAGTTTGTCAGGAAAGCAAGACATTCCTCAGTTCAATCCCAGGATATCAGCCGGGTTACGTTGAATTCGAAAGCACGATCAATCAATCGCAGCCGATCGTTTTCGATTCGTTGCGGTTGGAACTGGACAATGTCCAGGTCGACAGAACTCCCCAACTGGTCTGCCAAACCTTCAAGATGCTCGACCGCGTCGGCGTCCGAATCACCAACATCGGCTGGGGCGACACCCCAGAATGGGAGTTCCATCCCTTCGCGGAGATCGAAGGAATTTACCGAGGCGACGAAGTCCTTCCTAGGAAAGACGCTCTCTGGAAGCTGACCAATCGCAGCGATCAATTCTTCTTTCATCGCACCGGCAGACTGGGGATGTCGTTCCTCGGAATCGACTATCTGGTGTCCAAGTCCACCCGAAGACCCAAAGTATCGCGTCGTTCGTTCGGTGCCGTCGAGGAGATCGCGGAAACATCGGAGTACCGCGTCGCCGTCCCTCGTTCTTTGGGATCAGGACCTGCCCCGGCAACCTACCAGTTCGAAATCAAAGACAGGTCGATGGAAGGCGCTGTCGAGGCATCCAACTACCTAGCTCTTCAGCCGATCGCATGCACACGCGATGCACTCCAAATGGACCTCCTGCATGCCTTCGGGACTCCGCTGGAAGATACTCCAACCTTCTTCTCGCTGTGGTACCTGAAACTTCCGGAAGCCACGTGGATGTTGGCTCCAGAATCAAGAACCAGGGAGATCACTCGCCGCAAAGTCTATGGCGTTTCTTTTGAGGTCGCACCCGAAAAAGCAAGTCAGGCGTTCGCTGAAAAGGAGATCAACCTGCGTCTGAACCAAGGGGACAAATTCCAGTTCCCGATTTACTTCAACGCCGATCGCTCGCTGATGGCCGAGGCATCGGTTTGGGCTTCGTACTCGGTAGCTGGTACGAATCGACGAGCCGAAGTGAAAATTGTCGATCGACAGCCTTTTCGTATTCAGGCGCCCAACACCGCATTACTTCTCAAGCCGACTGGCGACTTTCTCCGGTCGATGATCCAACAAGAACCCGCTCTGGTGACGGATGCCGGAAAACTCGCCAGTGCAGATGATCCCGTACCAGATCACGATCTGCTGGATGCCTACAGCCTCCTACGAGCCGCAGGCAGCGATGCGGATGCCGATCGGATCCTGGATCGATTGTCTCAGCGTTCCATCGGGGAACTAGCAACCTTCGAAAATGGAAATCTCCTGCTGCTGTTTGCCGCCGATCGACCTCAGGCACTGCTCCAAAAGTTTTCCGATGCATTGAAGGCGCGCCGCGACAATACTGCAAGCGAGGAAACGAACAGCAACACCCCGAACTACTACTTGGAGCAGACAATCCCGTTTCTGATTGCCAGCAACTTGGATCGTGACACCTTTGTCCAGGAACTTCAGCCTCACATCGTAGACATTCGAAAAAATATTGAAGGTTTTGACACTAGCCCTTGGTGCGACTTGGCGGCTTATCTCGGAGACGCCCAGGCGATCGACAATCTGGCATCCAGGATGGCCGAAGACGCGATGAACACCCGACGAGCCGTCTGGATCGCGAATAAGACCAATAGCCCCACGCTGCAGCAGGCAATCAGCCGATTGCTTCAATCCGACAACCCCCAGCCGCCCGTGATCGAATCGCTCTTGGGGTCGCTGGGCCCAGGCAAAGACGACTTGGTCCATCAATTCATCTCGCTCCATGCCAAGGAGGATACGACGGGAAGATACGCTGCTGCTTTTTTTGAAGCGATCGAGTATTTCGAACGGCATGGAACCAATCGTAGTGAAGGAATCGAACTGCTAAGCGAGTATCAGCAGTCCAACGAAGTTCGCGATAAGGCGAAAAGGCTGCTGGACCCGAAGTGAAATCGGCCTAGGCAGGGAGTCAGCAAAACATGGTGGACCAGCGAAGGTTTTTCATTCGATGAGAATTCCGCAGGATGTCATCTGGTATGTGCGCTGCGAACTGACGGACAATCGCATGCTGGAAGGCAGCGCCGTAGCGATCAAATTGTGTCCGACACATCCAGAGAAGAATGGCGGTCTAGCGAAAGCCGAACCAAGGACTTTTCTGCTGACCTGCACCCATGTCCTGCGGAAAAGCCACGACGATCGAAGCGAAGGCGCTGGCTCCCTCGTCGATCCATCCTGGATTCGTGTTTGGCCACCCGGTGTGGGACTTTCTGACTCGCAGTCCTGCAAGGTCCGAATCGTTCGCGAGATCCAGGACCCCGATCCCAGACCTTTGCCAGAAGCGGATCGCAAAGACCTGTCGAAGGATTGGGTGGTCCTGGAAATCCTCGACAGCAACGACGCGCTGCGTCCCGGAATCTGGTTGGAGGACTGGCATCTGGAGAGTCTGGAGCGAACGAATCATCGACTTTGGCCCATTCGCGCAGAGGTTTCAGGTTACCCCGGTGGCCTGGCAGGCCTGGAACAAGGAATCACCCAGGCAACCACATCCGGTCCCTTTCTGTTTCGTAGCGAAACCGAAGGAGCCGTGGTATTGACGGGATCAGACACTCGGCCGGGAATGAGCGGCGGTGGGGTTTTTGGGATTCCTTATCTCTTTGGAGCCGTGAGGTCCCTGAACGCCAAACCGCGATGGATTGGACTTCATCGGGCCAGAAGCGACCAGACGCTTCAATGTCGCTCCATCTCGGCGAAATTGATTCATGAGCGGTTTTCTAATCCAGAGGTCCCGTGGGATCTCGCGTCGCGAAAGCTCTCGCCAACCACCGAACACTTTTCAGCGATCCGTTGGCTGGTTGGGTTGCTTCTGCCTCTGCTCTTGGTCGCTGGCTGGTTCGGTTTCAACCATCGTCGAGCACAGCGACTTCTGGATGCAGCCGTGCAGGTCCATGTCACGCTGAAGGGTGAGCCAATCGATCTCTCGAAAGAAGTCTTATTGGGGGTTCCACCTCTAGTGGTGGTCGATGGGGCCCCCCAAGGGGCAGAGATACAATGGACTGGAACAGCAGAACGCGAGGCGAATCAGAAGCAGAACGAACGGTTTGTTTCGACGCTCAAGTCGGGAGAACAGGAAGTGACCGTGACGGTCCGTTCTGGATGGTGCCAGACGCAAAGACGGCTCGTCGTTCGCTTCACCGACGTACCTTGGGAGCCTCTGGGCTCAGGCGAGTTGGAAGAAAGTCCCTAAGGAAGTTTCCCAACCAGACCACCAGCCGATGAGCGACCGAACGTGCGTCTGGCGATCGCCGAAAGAACCTTTCGGCCAGATCGATCGCTTATCGGCTCGATCGCCCACGGTTTTAGTCGCGCCGCTCTGGGGCTGTCCCCGTTGACGCAAGGTCCGTCACCTCCAACAGTTCTCCAAAGAACCAATCCTGCTGCAAACCACCAGTCAGCTGATCGCTGGAACCCAGTTCCCCGAAAACCGTGTCGGCCACCAGATCGGTACTTCGATTCAAATAGAACTCACCATTCAACCGCGGATCAGTCCCCACACCTAGGATGTTGCTGGTTCGCTGCGCGTAGCTGCGAGTCGACTGCCATTCCGCCAGAATCGATCTCCAAGCATTCGGCTGCGCATCGAGACTGGTCCAACCACCGATCAGAATGTCGTCGCCGCTGCCTCCTTGAATCGTGTCGTTGCCCAATCCTCCTACCAGGATGTCGCGTCCAGCACCCCCTGTAAGAATGTCGTTTCCACCATTGCCAACCAGCACGCTGGACAGCGAAGCAAGAGCGGTAATCGTGTCATTGCCTTGCCCACCCGTAACCATCGATATGCCCAGGGTGCTTCCCGCGATGGCAGTCGCATTGCCTGCTGTCGTCAGCGACAGATTCACCACCACCGAAGAACTCCAACCGGCATAACTCAAAGAGTTCCTTCCCGTACCGGATCCTCCCTGCAAACCACCCGTCAAGCTGCCAGTCGGTGCGATCGTAAAGTCATCATCGCCCGTCCCGCCAATCAGATTCTCGACGCCGCTAAACGCGATGGCATTCGCTCCCAGTTGGAGCGAACCGGCATTCGGACCGCTGACCGTCCAAATTGTTGATGCATTGGGCCCCGTCAACGTATCGACCAGCGTCCCGCCGACGATCGTCCGAATGTTGGTCGCGATGATCCCACCCGCTGTAATCTTCCCTGCCGTGTCGATCACAAAGGGGGTGGCAACGTTGGAACCAAGGACTCGATTGCTGTTGGCACCATTGGCCACTAGCTGCTCCACCGTCAGCAGTTTCCCGACAACCCCAGCGACTCCCGTGTTCGTTCCCAGCTGCAGATCGATCCCCGTGGCGATCGCGGAGAGATCGATGACGTCAACCCCTGAGCCGCCGGTCAACGTTCCGGTCAGCGCGCCGCTGGCGGTGAACAGGAACTGATCGTTCAGGGTCCCGCCCGTCACATTCTCGATCCCTCTGAAGGCGATCGCGCTGGGGCCTACCACAACTGAACCCGCGTTCGATCCGCTGATCGTCCAGTTGGTCGCTGCATTGGGACCGGTCAACGTATCGACCAGCGTCCCGCCGACGATCGTCCGAATGTTGGTCGCGATGATCCCACCCGCCGTAATCTTCCCTGCGGTGTCGATCACAAAGGGGGTGGCAACGTTGGAACCAAGGACTCGATTGCTGTTGGCACCATTGGCCACTAGCTGCTCCACCGTCAACAGCTTCCCGATAACCCCAGCGACTCCCGTGTTCGTCCCCAGCTGCAGATCGATCCCCGTGGCGATCGCGGAGAGATCGATGACGTCAACCCCTGAGCCGCCGGTCAACGTGCCGGTCAGCGCGCCGCTGGCGGTGAACAGGAACTGATCGTTCAGGGTTCCCCCAGTCACATTCTCGATCCCGCTGAAGGCGATCGCGCTAGGGCCTACCACAACCGAACCCGCGTTCGATCCGCTGACCGTCCAAGTTGTTGATGCATTGGGACCCGTCAACGTATCGACCAGCGTCCCGCCGACGATCGTCCGGAAATTGGACGCGATGATCCCACCCGCCGTGATCTTCCCTGCCGTGTCGATCACAAAGGGGGTGGCAACGTTGGAACCAAGGACTCGATTGCTGTTGGCGCCATTGGCCACTAGCTGCTCCACCGTCAGCAGTTTCCCGACAACCCCAGCGACTCCCGAGCTAGTACCCAATTGAAGGTCGATCGCGGTGGCGATGGCTGTCAGATCGGCTACATCGACACCCGTACCACCGGTCAACGTTCCGGTCACACGGCCATTGGCCGTGAAGTTGTATTGGTCATTCAGTGTTCCTCCAGTCAAGTTCTCGATCCCGCTGTACGAGATCGTACTGGTTCCCACCACCAACGACCCAGTATTCGGTCCGCTGACCGTCCAGGTCGTCGCCGCATTGGGACCCGTCAACGTATCGACCAGCGTCCCGCCGACGATCGTCCGAATGTTGGTCGCGATGATCCCACCCGCCGTGATCTTCCCTGCCGTGTCGATCACAAAGGGGGTGGCAACGTTGGAACCAAGGACTCGATTGCTGTTGGCGCCATTGGCCACTAGCTGCTCCACCGTCAGCAGTTTCCCGACAACCCCAGCGACTCCCGTGTTCGCCCCCAGTTGTAGATCGATCCCCGTGGCGATGGCGGAGAGATCGATGACGTCAACCCCCACGCCACCCGTCAAGGTGCCTGTCACTCGGCCAGTCGGCTGAAATGTGAAGGTATCATTGAGACTTCCCCCAGTGATGTTTTCGATCCCTGATGCAGAGAATGCAGATCCATTGAGCGAAAATGCATCCACACCTGTGAATTGCCAGGAATTCACGGTGTTGGGAGCGATGATCACATCGAGCTGGGATGTGGTCGATCCAATCCATCGTTCGATCGACTGCGTCATCAGGACATGAGATGCAGTTCCGGTTGCCCAATTGATGGAGACAGGAGTTGTCTTAGCGGAGTAATCGAACTGGTCGATCCCCCCACCACCTTGAACCGCGCCGGAAATGGATCCAGCTGCTTGAAAAGCAAAGCTGTCTTCCGCAGAGCCACCTGAAAGGTTCTCCACTGCGAGGAATGACTTTCCGTTGAGCAATCCGGTGTTGGCCCCCTGAATCGTCCAGGTGTTGGCGCCAGAGCTCTTCGCCAGGGAATCGGTTCCCAAACCACCATCGAAAGAAGCAGCTCCAGCCGCAATGGTAAGACTGTCGTTCCCACCCAGCGATTCGATGTGCAGCTGCTCCATGCCAGCCATCGAAACACTGACAGCGACGGTCCAATCCGTCGCCGCCTGCCACTGCAGAAGTTGATCGTTCAGAAGATAGGTATCGGCCACTGCTGTCCCGGTGATGCGCAGTTGGTCGCTTCCGGACGCACCATAGAAGGCCACTCCTCCAGCGCCAAGCGTGTAGGATCCCAGCAAGGCTCCATTCAAGCGGATGGAGACGTTGGGTGAAATGCCGGGAGTCAGACTGAAGAGATCATTTTGTGCTCCTCCTCCAACGGCTAGCGTTGTGCCCTGGAGTTCGGTGGCAAGAATGTTTCCGGCGACTTCCTGCCACGCACTGGCAGCTCCATCGGGATCGATGACGCGGAACTTGGATAGCTTCGCACCGGTGGTATCGAAGGCATACGCCACTTCCATAGAACCAATCGAATTGAGCGATTCGATCGGTGACCCATCCCCCCAATCCATCTCGAAGGTGAACAACCTGCCCTGATTGTCGGTGGGATCCGACGGAGTCAGCAACACTCGTCGCATCTGCCCCACCACCCCCTGAAAGCCATCGAGAGCTCCGGTGGCGGTAAGGGTTGGAATGGCATTTTGTACAAGGACATCGAACGAAAAACTCGCCTGCCCCCCCTGGCTATCGAACGCCGTTACCACAATCGTCGCCGTTCCATTGCGTTGAGGTGCAAAGGCAAGTGTCAGAGATCCGGAAGCGATCGATGCAGCGACCAGACTCGAGTTGCTGGAAGTGGCCGAGTAGGTGAGCGTCGGATCCTCGATATCCTGGAATCGTCCCGACAAGTCGATGGTGTCGTTAGCGGACGATTCATTGTAGGAGCGGTTGTCGATCGGCGAGACAACCACGGGAAGGTCATTGACCGACTGGATGTCAATCCTCAGGGAATGGGGAGCGCTGACATCAACACCTCCGTTGGCCGTCCCACCATCATCGCGGAGGACCACCGTGACGATGGCTGTACCAAAGGCATTGGCGGCTGGGGTGAACTCCAATGTTCCTGAAGGGCTGATCGTTGGAGCGACCGCAAACAGGGCAGCGTTGTCGGTCGTCAGCTCGAATGCGACCGTCTGACCGGCCTCGCCTGACGGACCAGCAGAGATCGATGTGGCCCAGGCAGTGATCGTCTGCGCTCCGGCATCTTCCGAAACAACAATATCGGCACCGGCAACAAAGCTCGGTGCCTGATTGGAACCGCTCGATGAATCGTAATCGCCGAAATCATCGCCAATTTCGTACTCGCCATCTTCGAGATCATCGTAATGGTAGTAATCGCCAGTGATCGGGGTTCCGACCACCACGGGAATGGATCCGATCACCACCTGAGTTCCCGCTCGCACAAACTGCAGATCAAATCGCCTCGGACTTCCATCCCCTGTGATCTCAATATCGAAGGTGGAGGTCATTCCCGATCCCACGCCAGGTAGAACACCGGTGTGGTTGATCAGCCGTACGCGAGGATCGGAAGCGCGGACTTCAATGTCGATGGCGACCGTAGTGACCGCATTTTGAATCGCCTGGACGATCCCGTTCGAAACACTGGTGGCGAAACCTGATGCGATCTGGAAGTAAAGTGGATCTCCGGGATCGATCGGATCGGGAGTCCCATTGGCGATCGATGTCGCCGAACGATTGACCGATCCTGTCAGCTTGGAAAGCGCTTCCAGTTGCTGCCTAGGATCGATGGTGGCTCCCGGATTGGTTCCCAGTCCAATCACCAGAGCCCCCAAAGCGTTCAGCGCTGTGACGGTCTCCTGGATGCCCGCTCCGCTGTTGAAAGGGGTGGTGGGACGCGATTGCTGCGTCAACGCCGCCATCGGCACCGCAACGCCACCCGCGCCGACGATCGACGTTTCTCCCTTCGGTTGGTACGCGACGCCGATATCCGTTGCCAGAAGAATGATTGGAAGGGACCCAAAGCGAAAGCCGCCACCACCGATCGTCCCCGAAGCAGGCAACACGCCCTGGGCAGGGTCGGCGACAAACGAGGCAAACGGAGGAACGTCGCCGCTTGAGCCAGGAGTCAATTGGGTCATCGCCAACCCTGCTGGCCCGCTGTCCAGCGTCGATCCATTGTTGTTCCCATCAAATCCCTTGCCCGTCACCAACTGATAGAGCGCCTCGATGTCGGTTTCCGGTCCGTCCCCTCCGTAGCCAGGAGTGGTTCGATTGAGCGCCGCTTGAATCGCCGCCGTGTATCCATTAGTCGACGCAGCAACAATCGGTTGATTGAGAATGAAAGGCCGACCCGATGCATACTCCGCAGCAAAGTTGGCATACTCCTCAAAGCGACCAACTCCAAACCCAAAATCGGTTCCCGGAAGCGAGGTCTGCAGAGTCGTCATGATGTCGGGAAAAGCACCCCGAACGATCGGGCTGTTGTTGATGAAGCTCCCTGTGTCATCAAAAAGCAGGAAGACATCGACCATGCTGGTCAAACTGCCGGTCCCCGGGATCGTGATCGACACATTTTGTCGATGAGTTGCCCCCGAAGCCAAAGTCAATTCAATCGACTGCGGCGATACCAGTCCACTGGCAGGATTGCTGGTTCCCGCGGGCCACAAGGTGCCACCAACGGTATTGGGTGACGATTGCAGATAGCCCGATCCCGGCCGGGATCGCACGACGTAACTACCCGGCTGCATCTCCGTAAAGGTGTAGGAACCATCGCTTCCCGTCGTCGTCGATGGCTCCAGTTCGTCCTGAATGTTATCCCGGTCCAAATCGATGTAAACGACCGCCCCCGCGATCGCCGCCTCGTCCGCGTCCCGCACCAGATTCCGATTGCGATCTTCGTACTTGGTTCCCTGAATCTGTGCCGATCGATAGACCGCCGCCGTATCCACCTGCGTTGCCAGTTGTCCCGGGGTCAGACTGACGGTGTGCACCAGTTGATCGGCAGGCGTAGCACTCAATCGTTCCGGCACGATCACGCGCACCTGGTAGCTGCCCGACGCCAGATGGGAAAATGCATAGCGCCCTGCCTCGTCCGTTCCCGGCGTGTAAAACAGATCGACCGACGTCGCCTGCATCGGCTCCCCTGGATCCAGCAAACCGTTGTTGTTGCTATCGAGAAAAACGGTCAAACCCGATAGCCCTGGCTCCCCAGGATCGCGAGCTCCATTCTTGTTCTTGTCGGCATAGACGGTGCCCGAGATGCCCGCCTCTTTCAACTGGTACTGACCAAACTGAATCCCGGTCAAGTTCTGCCCGCCTCGCAGAGTGACCGTTCGAATTCCCGACAGCGGTGAAGTCGCTCGCCAAGCTGTCTGCTGAACTACCTTCAAAGTGATCGAACTTGGATTGACGCTGCTGAAGGTATATCCACCGGTCGCAGTGGTGGTCGACTGGGACTCGCCAGTATCAAGCAATCCATTGCCGTTGGCATCGATGAAAATCGTCCACCCCGCCAGACCACTGTCTCCCGCTTCACGAACACCATTGCCGTTGATGTCGTCCCACACCTCCCCGGAAATCGATCCTGGCGAGAATGCAATCGAATCGAAATTAGCGAAATCGGGTGCCACTGAGGTCGTCCCCGAAAAGACCGTCACTGAATAAACATCCAAAAAGGTCGGCACCAACTCCCAGCCGGCCGGAATCACCTCCTGAACCAGATAGGTCCCCGGCTGCAAATTGCCAAAAAAGTAACTGCCCGTCGCCGAGCTGACCGTCGTCGGCTCCCCAGCATCCCAGACACCACTGCGATTCAAATCGACAAAAACAGTCCAGCCCCCGATGCCCGGATCGACAAACGTTCCAGTCAACGTATTGAAATCGCGAATGCCATTCCGATTGGTGTCGTTCCAGATCAACCCTCGGATAGCGCCATCAAGAATCGTGAAAAGTGAAAAGCTCTTCGTGGCGGTGACATCCCCACCCCGGACTAGCACCGTATCGATGGCGGTACTCCCTGGAGTCGGATCCCAGCTCGCTGGCAAGTCGACCACCACGTCATAACTGCCGACCGGAATGGAATTGAAGTCGAATTCCCCATCCGAATCCGTCGCCGTCGAAATCTCGCCAACATCCTGAAGGCGATTTCCGTTGGCATCAAGGTAAACCGTAAATCCCAACAATCCCGGTTCGGTGAAATCTCCAGTCACCGGGTGGATATTATGGATCCTATCCAGGTTCAGATCATTGAAGACAACGCCGCGAATCCCACCGGAACCGGCGCTGAAGTTGCCAAAGTCAATCACGGTCTCCTGGAGTGCAACCACCGTGGCGTTCACGCTGTCGCTCTGCTGCCGCGCTGCCTCCCAACCCGTCGGCAGCACTTCTCTAACTTTGTAGGTGTCGGGATTCAGATCGCTGAAGCGATACATCCCATGCCCATCTGTCACCGTCGACGGTTCGGTGGGATCCAACAGGGTATTGTCGTTGAGATCAAGAAAAATAGTCCAGCCACCAAGCCCTGGATCCAAGTACTCGCCAGTCGTTGGATCGATATCGCGAGCCCCGTCATTCGACAAATCGCTCCAGACCGTCCCCTTCAAATCCCCACCAGCGAAAACGAAGAAATTGCCCGAGGCTTTTTTGTCGGTCTCCACTCGCACATTGCGCGACGCCGGACTGGTCGGGATCCAGTCGGCCTGGAGCGCGAGGGTGACAGGATAGGTCCCCCCTGCCAAACCTGGAATCGAGTAATCACCGCGATTGTCGGTTGCATCCGAGGGTTCACCGGCATCCAAGGTGCCATTGCGATTGAGATCCAGAAAAACGGTCCAGGCTCGAAGGCCTTCATCGCCACCGGTCTTCGTACCACTGCGGTCGTTGTCGGCATAGACCGTTCCAAAGATCTCCGCCGCCAGCAGCTTTCTGGCCTCCAGAACTTCGATCCGCAAAGCTCGCCTCCGCACCGCCCGAGGAACTCCTGGACTTGAACGGAAGAGACGAACCAGCTTTTGCGTCACCTGCCGGCGGATTTTCCCAGAGTTCATCGACACACCTTCCAAATGGACAAAAGGAGCGTCGCCAAGGATGGATGGGAACGTTGACGAGGAGCGAAGGAACAACTTCCTGTTTCAGAACCCCACGCCCAAAAAACAACCTAGCTGCCATCATCCAGGACGACTTCATCACCCAAAACATCGATTGCGGAAGAAGTCTACAACTGGTCCAAACGATCGAATAGGCTCATCGAGTCGATGCATAAAACTTTTTTTAACCGCCACCAAAATCAAAAAAAACCTGCGCGTCTACGCATCGAAAAACGCGAGATGTTTCGGAGCTCAGGGAGAAAGCTCGAAAAAATTTCATCGCAATTTTTTCTGTTGCTTGCCCCCGTTTTCCACCTCCAAGAAAACAGCTCGAACCAGTCTAGTCCCACAGGGTCGCCACCACACGTCACTCACTTCCCCAGAAAGCAGCAGCGAGAGCAGGGGGACAACGTATCGCAAGCACGAATCGGAGTGCTACCATCGGAAAAAAATTGCAGACTCAAGCTGCATCGAAGGCAGCGATGAGATGAATCGAGTCCAACAGATCATCGTCGATCGGATCTGTTGGAGTCATGCAGAGATTGAGCGGCGCTCACGCCACCCGGCGATGGGCGACCGAGGTGCGTCCAGCGATGGCCGACAGGATTCGCTCGGCCACATCAATTGCTTCCCGCCCCTGTTCGCCCGTCACTTCGGGCGCTTTACCGCTTTCGATCGCCCGATGAAAATCGAGCAGTTCGCATTCGATTGCATTGACCGGATCGCTCTTCCAATGGGTCGTCGGAAACCATCGCTCGAAAAACTCATCCTTCAACCCAGCTCGCTCCTGACCCGACAAGCGATCGATATGGAAGGACCGACTGGCCACCTCCGAACTTGCCTCGGATAACGCGACCTCGCAGGTCGCCAGATTGACGTCGATGATTTGCCGGTCGGTCATGGCATGAAGAGCTCGCTGAGCTGTCCGATGAACCCGGCTGGCGACAAGGGAGGCAACGCAACCGTTCTGAAAGTGGATTTGGCACTGAGCGTAATCCTCATTGGTGCCCATCCAACTGACGCCCGAGGCACGAATCTCTTCGATGGGGCTGTCGACCCAGTCGAGCACTAGATCGATGTCGTGGATCATCAGATCATGCACGACGCCAATATCGGTGCTGCGTCCGGTGAAGGAACTGGTCCGAACTGCATGGATCTGTCGGGGAACGGACGATCGCTGGCGCACCCAGCGGTAAGCGGGATTGAATCGCTCGACATGCCCGACTTGCAGGACACAGCCGTGGCGGCGAGCCGCTTTGATGAGCATGTCGGCTTCCAGCACCGAGGCGGTGATTGGCTTTTCGACAAACAGATGGATCCCCCGATCCAGCCCCCACAGACCGATTGGAAAGTGGAGGAAGGTTGGGGAAGCGACTACCAGGCAGTCGATCCTGCCTTCCATGGCTTCGTGGCTGGAAAAGGTGGGAAGCTGGAGCGACTGTTCGATCTTCTCTCGCGCGGCAGCCACCGGGTCGGCGACTCCCACCACCTCGAACTGCGGCAGTTTGGAGGCCAATCGCGCATGGATCGTCCCCAGATGACCGGCTCCTGCAATCCCTAGTCTCAGGCGCTTCATGCTGCCTTCCTCCGATCCCGAGCCCTTCCATGGCGACCCAAGCACGATTCTTCGATGAATTCAAACAGCACGTCCAGCTCAGGAAACCACTCGCCGCTGGCGGCCAGAAGTTCGCGAGCCTGCTTGGCGCCGACCTTGGAACGATAAAGCAGCTTGTGAGCCTCGGTGATCGAACGGATCGTTTCGTTGTTGAAATTTTTCCGCTTGAGCGCCACCACGTTGACGCATCGCGGCCTGGCCGGAAATCCTTCGGCTAGCATGTAGGGAGGAATATCCTGCAGCACCCGGCTCAATCCACTGACAAATGCGTAGCATCCGATCGATCCGAAATGGTGCACGGCGACGCCACCGCTGAGCGTTGCGTCGTGCTGCACGCGGACATGACCGCCCAGCATCACTGTATTGGCCATGATGACACGATCCTCCACCACGCAGTCATGAGCGACGTGGGCGTTGGCCATCAGATAGCAGTGGTTGCCGACTCGCGTTACCCCCTCATCCTTCTCCGTGCCGCGATTGACCGTAACGCACTCGCGAAAGACATTGAAATCGCCGATGACCACCTGAGTGGGAGACCCTCGGTAGCTGAGATCCTGTGGATCGCCGCCGATGACGCAGTTGGGGAAAAAATGGTTCTCTCTTCCGATCGTGGTATGGCCAGTGATCGTCACATGGTTTTCCAGACGGGTGCCTCGACCAATCTGTGCATGTGGGCCAATCACGCAGAATGGGCCGATACGGACATCGTCATCCAACTGGGCTCGCGGATCGACGATGGCGGTGTGAGCGATGATGGTCGGCATGGTTCTTGCGGCTCTTTCCAGCATCCTCGGCCCCTGCCAGTCGGATGCGTAAGGGACGTTTTTGGTCGTTTCAACGCCGCGTATTAGGCGACTTGGGTATCAACTGTCGTGCGTTGTGCCAGTCTCCACAGGCACTCCGCCATGCGACCGTTCAGCACATGCCCCGAACGGAATGCAACAATGCGCCCGACTATCGAATAGCCGCAAAGGGCCAGATCGCCGATCAGGTCAAGCAGTTTATGCCGCGCGCATTCGTCGGCAAAGCGAAGGGTGTTGTCGATCGGGCCGGCATCCCCAAAAACCAGAAGATCCCGGTAGGAGACATGGCGCGCCAGACCGCGACTTTGAAGCTGCTGTGCTTCCTCCTGCGTGACGAAGGTGCGCGCCGGAGCGATCGATTGGAGGTAGTCCCCTTCTCCCAGGCTGAACGATGCAGTCGCTGCCGAAATCGGATGCTTCGGACCATAGTCCAGTCGATACTCCAGTTGCGGATAGGGATCCGAACATGGCATCGCCATCACCCATTGCTGGTTGTCCCCAATCCGAATCGGCTGCTCGATCACCACCGCGTTCCTGGGACGATCCTGGCGGGTCAAACCAACCTGCTGTATCCCCAACGCGTAAGCCATCGCACTGCCGTCCAGGCCGGGCATTTCGGGAGCGTCGCAGTCGATCAGGCAGTTATCCACCTGCATGCCGCACAGCGCCGAAACGACATGTTCCACCATGTCCACCGACGCGCCCTCTCGGGTCAAACGAGTCCGCAACTGCGTCTCCGAACGGATACCCGCAACCGCCGGCAATACCGGCTGATGCGGCAGATCGGTCCGGCGAAAACATATCCCTGTATCGGGATCCGCAGGGTGAAACGTCAGGGTCACCGGAACGCCAGTCCAGTACCCCCGCCCGTGCACCTGGAAACTGCGAAGAATCGTCTGCTGGAAACGGATAGATCGCATGGAATTCCTAGATAAAAAAGAGTCGCTTCGGCCAGGGCGGCAACCGTCGTCCCTTCCACGATGCCGCCCGCCATCCTTGATCTGAAGCGGGTGCCCCCTGGAGCAGCACCCACAACCTGCTGCCCCGAACAATCACTTGCGGATCGTGCCAGTCGCAGGCGCCGTCGCGGCTCGCGCCCCGTTGGCCGCAGCCGTCGCTCCCTGCTGCTGACGCAGGTATGTGAGAATGGGATCGGTCAGATCGAGCGTCGAGTTGAAGTAGACGACGTTCTTGTTGATCCCGGCCGAAACGGTCATCGGCGCCTTGGGGTCCATCTCCATCCGGCTGTATCGGAAGACAATGCCGATCTGGTTGTACTCGGCCCAAGCCTTGGTCACCATTTCAATCTGCTTGTAGGTGTCGAAGATCACCTTCGCCTCTGACTCGGCAAACTCCTTCTGCTTGCGGCTGAAGTCCAGCTTCAACTGGCTCTCCAGCTGTGCGATTTGCTCTTCCTTCTGCTTGAACTCCGCCGAGTTCTCCTGATAGCTCTTGAGCGACTTGAGTTCCTCAAGCACCGACTCGCGACGCTTGTTGATCTCATCCTCAGCCATCTTGATCTGCGCCTTGATGGCTGCGACCTGATCCTTCATCGTCGGATGATTGTCGAAGATGTATCCGATGTCGATCACACCGATCTTGGTGACCGGTGCGGCTGCAGGAGGCGCTGCGGCAGGTGCTCCCTGCTGTGCAGGAGCCTGCCCCCAGACCGGGAGACTCAGGCAGATTAGTCCAATGGCCAGACAGGCCGACTTGATGGTGACTCGCACGCTAACGCACTCCTTGCTACTGGTGAGCCTTTGCGGCCTGAGCGGCCGGCTGCGCGGTTCCCCTCCTTGGAAATCGCTTCTTTCCGCGAACCGCCGACGAACGCTCGCTACAATCGCCTCCGGCAGACGCCAGACCACCATAGCCAGTTCGTAACAACTCAATCCGCGCGGCGGTATTGTGCCTCTTTCACCCAGAGGAGTAAAGAGAGAAAAAGATTCACGCCATCCATCCCGCTGATCTCGCTTCCACCCTGCAAAAACCTTGCTTTCCACCGCAGAGGCAACCATCCCACAGCAATGACAGCATTGCCGGATGATTCTCTTTTTCGGTCCGTTCAGGTGGGCTCGTCGGTCCGATCCGTTCCAGCGCTGCCAGCCCAGGTGCCACGCTTCGACCGATCCATTCGCCGAACATCGCATGTCTCACAGTGCCACCGATTTGCTCGAGCCACCAAAGGACTCGCGCCCTTCGACGAGCCCTCCTACTCCTACTCCTACTCCTGCTCGCAAAAACCACTCGCCGAAGCTTGGCTGTGGCCTGGTTGCGGTCCAGCGGATTTTTGCGACAGTCTACCGGTGTGGCGCAGCCCCCGTTCTTTTTCGTGCGCCGCACACCGGAAGGCTCGCGCCCCTCCACCTGAAGCACGGACGATCGCATCGACCCGCAACAAGCCTCAGCCGAATCCTTTGCTACCGAGGACCGATCCGATCGATGCCCATCCAACGGCGCAGCGCTTCGGGCACCACGATGCTACCATCGGACTGCTGGTAGTTTTCGAGAATCGCGATCAGCGCCCGGCTGATGGCGATCGCGGTGCCATTGAGCGTATGGACTAAGTGCGTCCCTTTCTCCCCTTTGACTCGGTAGCGGATATTTAAACGGCGGGCCTGATAGTCGGTGCAGTTGGAGGTGCTGGTCACTTCCCCCCATTCACCTGCTTCACCGCGCCCAGGCATCCACGCCTCCAGGTCGTACTTTCGGTAGGCTGGTCCTCCCAGATCGCCGGTGGCCGTATCGACCACCCGGTAAGGAATCCCCAGTTCATCGAACAGAAGGCACTCCAGTTCCCGAAGTTCTTCGTGCAACCCGTCGCTTTGTTCGGGAAGTGTGAAACCGAACATCTCGATCTTGGTGAATTGGTGGACGCGATAGAGCCCCTTGGATGCGCGACCGGCCGCGCCGGCTTCCGTACGGAAGCAATGGCTGATCCCCACCAAGCGAAGTGGCAGCCGCTCAGCCTCAAACACCTCCCCCGCGTACATCCCTCCCAGCGTGATCTCGGCAGTCGCCACCAGATTCAAATCGGTTTGCTCGATGCTGTAAATCTGCGTCTCGGGACCGCGCGGCATGAAGCCGATTCCACGGAGGATACCGGTGTGCGCCACGTCAGGCGTCGTGATCGGAATGAATCCGCGCTGCATCAAATGGTGCAGAGCGAACTGCTGCAGCGCAATCTCCAAAAGCACTGCCTCCCGCTTGAGAAAGTAAAAGCCGGCACCGGCAACTCGAGCCCCTGCTTCGAAGTCGATCAGATCGAGCTGCTGGCCAAGCTGCACATGATCTTTGGGTGGGAAGTCAAACTTTCGGACCGGTGTTTTGCCACGCGCGACTTCCAGGTTGGCATGGTCGTCTTTGCCGATCGGCGCAGCAGGATGCGCCATATTGGGAAGCCGAGCCTGGAGTTCCTGAATCTGTAGCTCCAAAGCGTCGTGGGCGCTCTGCGCCTGCTCCTTTTGCTCCCGAAGCTTCCTCCCCTGCTCCTTCATCGCTTCCCGCTGAGCATCGCTGGTCGCCTTGCCAATTCCCTTGCTGGTCTCATTGGCCAGCCGATTGAATTCCTCTGCCTGCTTCAGCCAATTCCGCCGCTCCAGCTCCAGCTCCACCATCCGATCGACCTCTTCGGGGACCCCGCGATCGCGACAGTTCTTCTTGACGGCTTCGATGTTGTCGAGAATGAATTTTCGGTCGAGCATGGCGCCAGTGGCTTCTCCAGTAGGGTTGAATTGGCCTTGCTTATCCTGGATGAGCAAGGTTGCTTCCGGGTGTCAGTCCACCCAGGAAGGCGTGGGAGTGTATCGATTGCATGACCCGTTGGACTTGAGCTCCAAAAGGTCGCTCAGGACTGCAACTGCGCCCGCGGTGAACATCCCGCCAAGTGGTTCCACAGGTGACTGCTGGCGCGGATCCCCCGGTGGAAATCAGCGATGTGGAACTTTTCGTTGGGACTGTGAGCCCCATCGTCATCCAGCCCCCACCCCAAAAGCAGCACGTCGGCTTTCAGGTGGGCGACCATGTTGGCGACGATCGGAATCGACCCACCCTCGCGAATCAGCACCGCCTCGCGCCCAAATCCCTCGGTGACCGCCTGCTGGGCAGCTGCCATGTAGGGACTGTTGGGATCGACCACCACCCCCAACCCGCCATGCAGGTCGATCACCTCGACTCGCACTCCAGGAGGGGAGTGCTGAGCGACGAACTGCCGGAGTTGCTGGCCCACCTGCTGCGGCGTCTGGTTGGGGACCAGACGGAAACTGATTTTGGCCCCTGCCCATGACGGGATGATCGTCTTGCCGCCCTCTCCCTGATAGCCACCCATCAGCCCGTGGCAATCGAAGGTCGGCCGCGCCCAACGCTGCTCCAGCGCGGTATAGCCAGTCTCTCCAACCAACTGGTCGACCCCCAGCTGTGCCGCAAACTTCTTCTCGTCGAAGGGGAGTTGCTGCCAGTTCCGCCGCTCCACCGGATCCAGCGGCACCACGGCGTCGTAAAATCCAGGAAGCTGGATCCTGCCTTCCTCATCCTTGATCGCCGTCAGCAGCCTAGCCAGCGCCAAGGCCGGATTGGCGACCGCACCGCCAAAACTCCCCGAATGCAGATCCTGCTTGGGACCGGTCACCCGCAATTCGAAATAGGCGATCCCGCGCAGTCCATAGGTGATGGCCGGCTGTCCCACGGCGTACTGAGATGAATCGCTGATGACGATCACGTCGCATTTCAGTCGGTCGGCGATCTGGGGCAACGTACGACCCAGCACCTCACTCCCCTGCTCCTCCTCCCCCTCGATCAAAAACTTGATCTGCAGTGGCAGCTTCTGTCCAGACTCCTGCCAAGCCGCTACGGAGAGAATATGCGTCAGCACCTGCCCCTTGTCGTCGGTAGCACCGCGTGCATACAGGTTGCCGTCTCGAACCTGCGGATCGAATGGGGGACTCTTCCAAAGCTCCAGCGGATCGGCAGGCTGCACGTCGTAATGCCCATAGACCAAGACCACCGGCTTGCCAGGCACCGGTGGACTCTCCGCGTAAACCAGGGGAGGCCCGCCACTTCCCAACTTCTCCGTCTTCCAACCTAACTTGCGAAATCGGTCCTGCACCCAGTCAGCCGCCTGCAACATCGCCTCCGATTGCCCAGGGTCGGCAGAAACACTCGGAATCCGCAACCACTCGCACAAAGCCCCCAGATGCTCCTCTCGCTGGCCCTCCAAATACCGCTCGATGCTTCCCATGTCGGCCATGTTCATCCCCTTCCATCGATCCCAGAATCTGAGGTTTACCGCGAGTGATCCCGCTAGGACATCATCACCCATCTGTCGGGGAGGGAGCCCCAAAACCATGGGCCCGATCTCCCCCGACACCAAAGCTTCTTAAGATACCGCAGTCCAGCCAACCCGTGCGGGAGGGAACGTCACTCCCCCACCCTCGCTCTCAGGAATCCACCACAGGTAGCCCCATCGGACACTGGACGATTTCCCTGCATGCAGACGGTTTTTACCGAAGGAAATTGAATTTCAACCCATCGACCGTACAATGAAGAATGAGGCCAGGAAGATCCCTTTTTTTCGAGGAACCCTTCGGCTTCTCTAGTCATCCAATCGGTCGGTGATCGCTACCCGCAATCGCGAAACGATCGCTCGATTGGACCCATGTCTCTTTCACTGGCCCCCACTTGCCTGTTCGAGAAAGCATCAGGGGTGTAGCCGACGTGAGAAAGCATCCCATCCCGATCAGGAAGGTTTGGATCTGATGAGTGATTCGAATGCAGCAGTCGCCGAAGAAGTCGTCGTGCGACCGGTCGATAAAAAGAATCAAAAACCGAAGCGACAGCCACGTTACAACGTCATCCTTTGGGACGACTCGGAACACACCTACGCCTACGTGATTCGAATGCTGCAAGAACTCTTTGGTCATTCGGTCGAAAAAGGTTTCAAGCTCGCTGAAGAAGTCGACAAGTCGGGGAGATGCATCTGCCTGACGACCACCAAGGAACATGCGGAATTGAAACGAGATCAGATCCATGCATTTGGCAAGGATCCTCTGAGCGCCAAGTGCAAAGGAAGCATGTCGGCATCGATCGAACCGGTCCCCGAGTGATCTGGAGCGGGACTTGCGATCTTCGAACGGTGTGTGACGCGGCCCGATTGTCATCAGCGCCGCTCGCAAGACGACCCCCGGCGCCTCTTCGTAGGGTGTGTGACGCGGCCCGATTGTCATCAGCACCGCACGCAAACCGAACCGCCGCGCCTCTTCATAGGGTGTGTGACGCGGCCCGGAGACCATCAGCGCCGCACGCAACCCTTACCGCCGCGCCTCTTCGTAGGGTGTGTGACGCGGCCTAGAGACCACCAGCGCCGCGCGCAAATCACCCCGCCGCGGAACACACCAGAACCAAAGCCCCTTCCCGTTACCAACCCCTGGTGTGTTCGCGGGGCAGGTTTGACCACACCACCGTCCAACGCCCTCGCCCCGACTCACACACCCTACGGGTCTCTCCAGCTCCCCTCGCAAACCGAACCGCCGCGCCTCTTCGTAGGGTGTGTGACGCGGCCCGGAGACCATCAGCGCCGCACGCAACCCTTACCGCCGCGCCTCTTCGTAGGGTGTGTGACGCGGCCTAGAGACCACCAGCGCCGCGCGCAAATCACCCCGCCGCGGAACACACCAGAACCAAAGCCCCATCCCGTTACCAACCCCTGGTGTGTTCGCGGGGCAGGTTTTACAACACCACCCGCCAACGCCCTCGCCCCGACTCACACACCCTACGGGTCTCTCCAGCTCCCCTCGCAAACCGAACCGCCGCGCCTCTTCGTAGGGTGTGTGACGCGGCCTAGATGCCACCAGCGCCGCGCGCAAATCACCCCGCCGCGGAACACACCAGAACCAAAGCCCCATCCCGTTACCAACCCCTGGTGTGTTCGCGGGGCAGGTTTTACCACACCACCCGCCAACCGCCCTCGCCCCGGCTCACACACCCTACGGGTCTCTCTAGCACATGCACGAGCGGAACGCCGCGCCTCTTCGTAGGGTGTGTGACGCGGCCCCAGCGTGATCGGCACCGCACACAGATCTCGCCGCCGCGGAACACACCAAAACCAATGTCCCGCGCCGCTACCAACCCCTGGTGTGTTCGCGGGGCAGGCTCTCATGCGTCACCGTCCAATCCTGTCACCACGCAGCTCTTCCCTTCCGCATCTTGAGGCACCACCGCCCCGGCTCACACACCCTACGGTCTCTCCAGCACACGCTCGGGCGGGACGCCCGTGCCACGTAGATGGTCGGCGGAATGCGGCGCTGAAATTCCAAAGCTATAATCGGATCATCCATCCCCTGCGTCCGAATCCCTCCTAACACTGCCCCCGCCAGATCCAAGCCAACCATATCTCCCATCAGGCCGCGCACCATGAAACTCCGGCACTCCCACTCCCTCGTTCGCTCCAACGCATCCTTTCTCCCCTCGACAACCAGCCGCGGGCTGTCGATCCGAAAAAAAGGTGGCTGGATCCTTGGCCTGCTAGTCCCGCTCCCACTTTGCCAGGCCCAGGACGAGGTCGTTCTTCCAAGAGTCCCGCCAACGGCGGCCGCCGACGCGGCAACCACCTTCCAACTGGCCGACGGCTTTGCGATCGAACTGGTTGCCTCGGAACCGTTGGTTTGCGATCCCATCGCCATGGAGTTCGACCCACAAGGGCGGATGGTTGTGGTCGAGATGATCGACTACAGCGAACAGGACAAGGAACACCTTGGCCGCATTCGCCGGCTGGAAGATACCGACGGCGACGGCACCATGGATCGCTCCGAAGTCCTCGTCGAACAACTCAGCTGGCCCACAGCTGTGGCGCTAGCTGGCAGTAAACTCTGGGTGGTCGCACCGCCGCAAATGATCGCTTTCGATGCCACGCGCCCCTTCGGTGAGCCGACCTTCCGCTCGGATCAAGGGGACCTGCTGCTGGATGGCTTCAGCCGCGCCAACGTCCAGGGACTGGCCAACTCCTTCCGCTGGGGACTCGATCAACGGTGGCATCTGTCGACCAGCACCAGCGGAGGCCAATTGACCGGCGCTCTGGCCAAAAATCCTCTCGATGTCCGCGGCCGCGATATCGCGATCGATCCTCAAGGGGCTCCCATCGAAACGACTTTGGGTGGCGGCCAGCACGGCATGGACTTCACCTCCTGGGGAGACAAACTGGTCAGCAGCAACAGCGACCACCTGCAACAGGTGCTTGGCTGGGAATTCCCCAACCTCCAGCAGACTCCGCTTTCCACTTCTTTTCCCTGGCGTCGCAGCATCGCCGTCGACGGCCCGCAAGCCGACGTCTATCGGCTGTCGCCGGTGGAGGCATGGCGCCAGTGGCGAACCCACCTCCGGGTCACAGGCCAGTTTCAGGGGATCATCGAAGGGAACGGACGAGCCGCTGGGTATTTTACGGGGG
>Ga0315904_10003756_pt1 | contig 22090 bp, 21 predicted proteins | sample LakEriMetagenome_6_FD_203529 | JGI IMG/M metagenome (GOLD analysis project Ga0315904, IMG submission 203529) | Freshwater fungal communities from buoy surface, Lake Erie, Ohio, United States - Buoy 12 MA120 | ecosystem: Environmental > Aquatic > Freshwater > Lake | place: USA: Lake Erie, Ohio... | reverse complement strand
TTACAGGATGCTGGTGATGGTGTTACTACGCAAGATATACCGTTTAGGTTCATCCCTTGTATGGTGGCTGGTCTCGCGTATCACCTATCCCTGAAAATCCCCGGCGCGCTTGAGCGTTCTGCGGGGTTGAAGATGCAGTACGAAGAACTCTGGCAGCAGGCTGCTGATGAGGACCGCGAGAAGGCACCATTACGCCTTGCGCCTCGTCAGTATTTCCGGTGACGTGTGCCTAATCGGTTTGCATCTGGTAAATGGGCAATCGCCCAGTGCGACCGCTGTAACTTCCGCTATAAGCTGAAGGAACTCAAGCGGCTTGTCATCAAGACCAAGAACGTCAATATTCTCGTATGCCCCACATGTTGGGAACCAGACCAGCCGCAGCTTCAGTTGGGTATGTACCCCGTTGATGACCCACAGGCGTTGCGCAACCCACGCCCAGACAACAGCTATTATCAAGCGGGTTTGAACGTGAACAATAATCCCACTGATGGTAGTCGCGTAATTCAGTGGGGGTGGGACCCTGTAGGGTTAAATAATCCTTTGGGTTTATTTGGTCTTCCAAATACGCTATTAGGTAATGGTCAAGTAGGGACCGTAACGATTGAGACGGAGAATTAGTGATGGATAAGAAAGATTTGAAGCAAGACAAGGCCACTGTGGCAAAGGCTGTGCACAAGCACGAGCGTGCGAAACACAAGGGTCAGCCGCTAACTAAGCTGGCTAAAGGTGGTAAGACCAACGCGCAGATGAAGGCTTTGGGCCGCAATCTTGCCAAAATCGCTAACCAGAAGAAATCTTCGCGGGGTAAATAATATGGATTATAAGCCAAAAACGGTACCGATTGTGAAGAACAATAGCGGCTACCCAAACAATGTACCTAACACTCAGACCGTGAAGACTCGCGGTACGGGTGCGGCAACTAAGGGTACGCATAGCAGCAAGAAGTTGGCATAATGAATTACGCTGAACTGTTCGAGACAATCAAGGGGTACGTCGAAAACGACTTCCCCAACACTTCGTGGACCGGCTCTAACGGTACTACGGTGACTTTGACGTCTACCGAACAGATCAACACGTTTATCGAACAGGCTGAGCAGCGCATCTTTAACACGGTGCAGCTGCTTGACCTGCGCAAGAACGTGACGGGTAACATGACGTCAGGCAACAAATACCTTTCGGTGCCTTCAGACTGGCTGGCTAACTTCTCCATGGCGGTTATCGACGCCACTGGACGCTACGAATACCTGCTCAACAAGGACGTCAGCTTTATCCGGCAGTCGTTCCCAAACCCAAATACGACCGGCATACCCACACACTATGCTTACTTCGACGAGAACTCGTACATTCTGGGGCCGACGCCGGACGCTAACTATGCAGTCGAACTGCATTACTTCTACTACCCAGAGTCCATCGTAACTGCTGGCACAAGCTGGTTGGGCGATAACTTCGATAGCGCGCTGCTCTACGGTGCGTTGATTGAAGCATATGTCTTTATGAAGGGCGAGCAGGATATTAACGCTGAGTACCAGAAGCGGTACGACAGCGCGATGGGTATGCTCAAGCAGCTTGGCGAAGGTAAGAACCGTCAGGATATGTACCGGACGCCGCAAGCACGATATCCGGTCCAATAGGAGATATAGATGTTCGACCCCGTTTCAGGCACTATTGGCAACGTCATGGTTATGGCTACCCAAGGTCGTGGTTCCACGCCGGAAGAAGTTGCCGAGCGTGCGCTGGATAAGATTATCTATGTCGGCAGCAATGCACATCCTGCTATCCGGGACCAAGCTGAAGCCTTCAAAGACAGCATCCGTGGAGTGTTAGTGCACTATATGCACGAAGCTGTGCGGTCGCATAACGTAACTCTGGTGAACAAATTTAAACAGGCGGGGTATCCAGAGCTTACCTCGATACTTGATACATAAGGAGGCCTTAAGATGGCAATTACCCAAGCAATGACCACGTCGTTTAAGGCCGAGCTTATGCTGGCTGTGCACGACTTCCGCGTAGGCGGCGATACCTTTAAGCTGGCGATGTATACTTCGTCGGCTACGATTGACGCCAACACCACCGCATACACTACGTCTAACGAAGTAACAGGTACAAACTACACCGCTGGCGGTGGTACACTGACTAACCTTGGTGTTGTTACGTCGAACAATAACGCGTCTTCGGGTACGGGCTTCACGGACTTCTCCGACTTGACCTTTGCAAACTCGTCCATCACGGCACGTGGCGCGCTCATCTATAACACGACGCCTTCGGCTAACTCGAACGCGAACACCACGCTGACGAACGCTGCGGTAGCCACACTGGATTTTGGTTCGGATAAGACTTCGACAGACGGTGACTTCACCATCATCTTCCCGACTGCTGCTAATACGACTGCAATCATCCGCATCGTATAAGGAAAACCAATGCCTTTAAATGTTGCTGACCGCGTACGCGATACTACCACTACCACTGGTACAGGTACGATAACGCTCAGTGGTACCTCACCTACGGGGTACCAGACCTTTAGTGCGGTCGGCAACGGTAACACCACATACTACACCATTAATGCTGGTGCACAGTGGGAAGTCGGTATTGGGACTTACTCAGGTGCTGGCCCTACGCTTTCGCGTGACACTGTGCTTGCGTCCAGCAATAGCGGCTCACTCGTTAACTTCTCCGCAGGCACTAAAGATGTGTTCTGCGACTACCCAGCCAGCAAGTCTATCTCGGACGGCTTCGGCCTCCTACCACCTGCTAATGGCGGCACCGGTCTCTCCAGCCCCGGTACGGCGGGTAATGTCCTAACCAGCGACGGCACGGAATGGGTGTCGCAGATTCCCTCCGGCGGAGGCATAGCGTATACTACGGTCAAGACCGCGAACTTTACTGCCGCCGCAAACGATGGCGTACAGACTGATACTAGCGGCGGAGCCTTCACGGTTACGCTTCCAGCTACTCCATCTGTCGGTGACCAAGTTTTTGTTGTCGATAGTGCAGGGTCGTGGGCTACAAATAACCTCACAGTCGGACGTAACGGCTCGACCATCAACGGCTCAGCTTCAGACCTCATCTGCAACATCTCCGGTGTCAGCGTTCAGTTGGTTTACAGCGGTACGACTTGGGATGTGTACGCGCAGGTCGGCGGAGCAGGTGCAGGTGTTGTTTCGGCATCGGGCGGTGGTACGGGGCTAACTTCCTCAGGTACTGCCGGAAACGTTTTGACCAGTGACGGCACTGGCTGGACGTCTGCTGCACCGATAGCAGCATACCCGCAAAACATACAAAGCAGCAACTATACGTTAGTTCTTGGCGATGCCGGTAAACAGATATATTCTGCCAACACTGGCGCCCAAACCATCACGATACCAACCAATGCGTCGGTGGCGTTCCCTATCGGAACCATAATTACTCTGTTCAACATGGGTACAAGCACAATTACCCTAAGCGTATCTGGTGTTTCGGTTTATCAAATTGGGAGCACGACAGCCGTAACAAGCCCTAAGATAGCCTCTGGTGTACCCGTACAGTTGGTAAAGACTGGTACAAACGCGTGGAACATACTCACAGGTACGTTAACAACATCCACTATCGCCTCTTATCTCATTGCCGCTGGTGGCGGTTCAGGTGGCTCAAACGACACCAACATGGGGACTGGTGGCGGCGGCGCTGGTGGATTGCTGACCGGCACTTCTACTTTAACATTTGGAACCACCTACACAATCACGGTTGGCGCTGGTGCTGCTGTGCAATCCAGCAACGGTAACGGAAACACCGGTAGCAACTCTTCGGCATTAAGTTTAACGGCCAGTGGTGGCGGTGGCGGCAGCGGTGTAAGTACTGGTGCAGGTGTTGCAGGTGGGTCGGGCGGCGGCGGCTCTGGCTCGTTCGCTTCAGGAACCACATCTGGTGGCGCTGGAACTAGCGGACAAGGTAATAATGGCGGTGCCGGACAAAATAGCACCTCCGATGCTGAAGCCCAAGTTGGCGGCGGCGGCGGCGGCGCTTCTGCTGTTGGTGCGGCTGCTTCGGGTACTTCTGGCGGTAATGGCGGCGCAGGTACAGCAAGCTCAATTACTGGCTCCTCGGTAACTTACGCCGGAGGCGGCGGTGGTGGTAAACGATTAGCTGGTACTGCTGGTACGGGCGGCGCTGGAGGCGGTGGTAATGGTGGTGCAGCGGCTAACGGCTCTGCGGGTACAGCAAATCGCGGCGGTGGCGGCGGCGGTGCTGGCACGGGTGGCGGAGGTACAGTCCGCACAGGTGGCGCTGGTGGCTCGGGTGTTGTTATCCTCTCAATCCCTACAGCCGACTACACCGGCACGACAACTGGCTCACCGACGGTTACAACCAGTGGCTCCAATACAATTCTTCAATTTAATTCATCGGGAAGCTACACGGCATGACAACCCTCTCAAGCATCCTTCCTCCGGTAAACGTATCGACAGCTTCAGGCACACTACCTGCGGGCAGCGGTGGTACAGGTTTAACCTCTCCGGGCACTTCGGCTAACGTTCTTACGAGCGATGGGTCAGTATGGGTATCCAGCGCGATACCAGCAAGCCCAGTTGCATACCCGCAGAATATCCAGTCTGGCGACTACACGTTGGTTCTCGGCGATGCGGGCAAGCAGATATATTCTGCTAACACTAGCGCTCAGACAATCACAATCCCGACCAATGCGTCGGTGGCTTTTCCTATAGGAACACTCATTACGATTGTGAATAGGGGAACTAATTCCATCGTTTTATCTACAACTGGCATATCTGTAATACAAAACGGCGTAGGGGCTATTTCTAACCCATCAATTCTTGCCGTAAACACAACTTTGCAATTATTTAAGACAGGTACAAACGAATGGAATAGCACAGTTGGAACGGTGTCCACCCCCACAGTCTCTTACTTAATTATTGCTGGCGGCGGTAGTGGCGGAAACGCCAGCACCAACTATACGGGCGGCGGCGGTGCTGGCGGATACGTTAGTGAAACCGTAACATATTCCACAGGCACACTGACCGTATCTGTCGGTGCTGGGGGTAGCGCCGGAAGTAATGGTGGTAACTCTTCAGTTACTGGGCGTACAACCGCCGTTGGTGGTGGCCGTGGTACAGAGGCCAACGGAGTTTCTGGAGGGTCTGGCGGTGGCGCTGGTGGTTATGGACCAACTACCGGAGGAGCAGGAACTGCTGGGCAAGGCTTCAAAGGCGGTAACAATGCTGACAGTTTTGCGTGTGCTGGAGGCGGTGGGGCTAGTGAAGCTGGACCTGATGGGCCATCAACCGTGCCTACTCGTGGCGGTAATGGTTTAGCTTCGTCAATCACAGGAACATCAATAACTCGCGCTGGCGGCGGTGGCGGCGGTAGTATTTTTGCGGCAAGCGGCCCCGCTGGCGGAACAGGCGGAGGCGGTGCTGGAGGCGGAACATCAGTAGCGCCAGTTGCTGGAACAGCCAATACTGGCGGTGGCGGTGGTGGTAAAGCTGCATTTGGTAGTAATGCTGCTGGCGGCTCTGGTGTTGTTATCATTTCATCTATTGTCCCAGCGACCTCAACTACAGGCTCACCGACAATCACAACATCCGGTGGTAACACAATTTACCAATTCAACTCATCTGGCACAATTACGTTCGCATAGGATTTATCATGGCGCATTTTGCAAAAATAGAAAACGGCATCGTCACAGAGGTTCTGGTCATCGAACAGGACGTTATCGACACGGGCCTATTTGGCGATCCCTCGCTTTGGGTGCAGACCTCGTATAACACCTATGGCGGTCAGCACCCCGAAGGCCGTCCGCTACGCAAAAACTATGCTGGCATCGGGTTTACCTACGATGCAGAGCGCGATGCGTTTTATGCGCCGCAACCTTTCCCATCATGGACGCTGAACGAAGACACCTGCCTGTGGGACGCACCAACAGCATACCCAGACGACGGCAAGCCTTACTATTGGGATGAAGCCACATTGGCTTGGGTAGAGGTTACGTTACCAACCGGAGAAGCTTAATTATGTCTGACCCTCGGTGGCTCGTCATTGCTGAGAAACTCGTAGGTACCAAGGAAATCCCCGGTCCTGCGCACAGCAAAGTTATTCAAGGCTGGCTTTCTAAACTACGTGCTTGGTGGCGGGACGATGAGACCCCTTGGTGTGGCGTGTTTGTGGCACACTGCATGGCTGAAGCCGGTCTGCCTTACCCTAAGTATTACATGCGCGCTAAGGCTTGGTCGGACTACGGCTCGCTACTACGTCGTGACCGCGTAGCTCCCGGAGCTATTCTTGTCTTTGACCGTGCAGGTGGCGGGCATGTTGGCTTCTATGTAGGTGAAGACACGGGGCATTATTATGTGCTTGGCGGTAACCAAGGTAATGCTGTAAACATAATGAAGCTTGGTAAAAGCCGTCTTGTCGCATGTCGCTGGCCTAAAGATGAACCGGTGCTTGGCAAGTATGTTTTTATGAAGGGCGGAAAAGTCTCCGCAAACGAAGCATAAGGAGTTTATTATGGATAAGAACGAAGTCTACGGTGTAGTACGCACCATTCTCGCTGCAGCTGGCGGTGTCCTCGTGGGTAAGGGGTATATCGACTCTGAAACTGCCGTGGCTATTGCCGGTGCTGTTGCCACTATCGTCGCTGCTGTTTGGTCGGTTAAGTCCAAGCGTGTCGCTGCCCAAGACTAAGAAAGTTACGTACTGACCCACTGAAGAAAGGAGGGGATAAGGCATGTTCGGTTTCTCTCCTTTCTCAGGGTCAGCATTTTCCGATATCAAAGAAACTAACCGGGTAGCCGTAGAGCTAACCGGATTTACGCTTGACGTCATTGATGATGGTGTGGGCGTAGCTGCGGACGGCAACATATCCGTAGACCCTAATGACGTAGACGGCGTCGGTGAGGTCGGCACACCGTTTATAAGTGGTGACGCCAACGTCTCTGCAGTAGCGGTAACTGCGCAAGCCGCACTCGGCTCCGTGCTCGTACAAGCAAAAGCTACCACCGCTCTTACTTCCGTATCTGCCCAAGCACTTTTGGGCACGGCTAACGCCGTCGTTAATACAGCCGCAGCGGTATCCGGCTTAACTGCGACAGGTGTGCTGAGTTCGGTTACTACTTCGGGTGTTGCAAAAGTAACCGTGACAGGGCTGCAAGCCACTGCTTCTGTTGCCTCTGTATCCATACTTCTCTCGCAACGCGTACGCGTAACGGGCTTAACAGCTACCGGTCAGATAGGAACGGCTACTACAGTAGCCAGTTGTAAAGTATTCCCCACTGGTGTACAAGCCGCAGGATTAGTCACAACCCCATTGGTATGGAGCGTTATCAATGACAATCAGACCCCTAACTGGACACCGGTCAATGACGCTCAAAGTAGCAACTGGACGCAAGTGAACGACGGCAATGCCGTAGTGTGGGTACAGATACCGACGTAAGGAACGAAGATGCCAAGTACATACAGCAACCTTAAAATTCAGCTAATGGCAACGGGTGAGAACAACACCTCATGGGGTGACGTCACTAACGTCAACCTCGGCACCGCACTAGAGGAAGCCATTGTTGGCTCTGCTGATGTTACTTTTGCCAGTGCCAACGTCACGCTCACGCTCACCAACACCAACGCATCTCAGACGGCGCGTAACTTACGTCTACGCTGCACAGGTACTACTGGCGGCTCAACTCGCAACCTTGTGGTCCCTTCGATTGAGAAACCCTACATCGTCCAGAATGACTGCGCCGACAGCATACTTGTTAAGACTGCGGCTGGCACTGGCGTCACTGTACCTGCAGATACTACGACTTGGGTTTACAGTGACGGCGTAAATGTTGTTAGTGCTATTTCCTATGCGTCGGAGTTAAGTACTGTAGATATTGCTGCGATTAACGGCATAATTGGCACTTTAACCTCGGTAAATATAACGACTTCAAACCTGACGTCCACAAACTTAGCTACCACAAACCTAGCAGTTACAAACCTGCTAGCTACAAATGCTACTGCTACGAACGTCAACGCCACAGCTGCTATATTTACAAACCTAACTGCTACGACAGTGCTAGACGCAGGCACCATAGGTGCAGCGGCTCCCGGCTTCCGTGGTCTACCGCAGAATAGCCAAACGTCGGCTTACACCTTGGCGCTCTCCGATGCGGGTAAGCACATCTCAATCACGACTGGCGGGGTAGTCATTCCCGCTAATAGCTCGGTTGCGTTCCCTATCGGCACAGCCGTTGTCATATTCAACAACAGTGGCACCAGCCAAAATATATCCATCACGTCAGACACACTCCGCCTTGCAGGTACAACGCTGACGGGAACTGCGGCGCTTGCGGAATATGGCCTAGCAACGTGCGTTAAAGTTGGTTCTACTACGTGGGTAATCAGTGGTGCAGGTGTAAGCTAATGACCGGGATTATGTGCGCACTGGCTGGAAGTGGCGGCGGCTCCGAATACATTGGCGGAGCAACGGTAACCGTCGGGTTCCTATCACAAGGCAGTTTCTCCAGCTACGGTAAGGGCAGCGGCGGCCAAGGCAGCGTCACGCCAACGACATGGGCAAACAGCGGCTTGACTATTGATACACTTAAAGACGTTTATGTTAGTGGTGTGCCAGCGTGGTTGGATTTCACGGTTATTGGAAGCGCGCCTAATTCTGGTTGGGAAACACTGACTGTCGGGGGTACCACAATAAACCGCGTTGACGGTTCGTACACTAACAATGGGTCAACGACGACATGGATATTTAACGGCGCGCCCGCTGTGTTTGGCACAACTGTTGGCGCTACGAGGTCAATCGTATGGGCATAGAAATCACCTACCCAGCAAATAAAGCTGAATGGTACGCCAAGGGTACGCTTGAGGGCGGAACCTATTTTGAGGTGCCCGCTGTGTTTAACGTAGACGGGACTTGTGATACCGTAGCTACAGATGCCAAAGTGCAGTTTCTAATCTTTGCCTTGAGTGAAAAAAGCTAATGGCCTTCATCAAGCTCCAGTTTAAGCCCGGTGTGAACCGCGACCAGACCGACTACTCCAACGAGGGCGGTTGGTACGAGTGCGACAAGATACGGTTCCGCTCGGGCTATCCTGAGAAGATGGGCGGCTGGCTGCGTTCGGCTCCTAACGACTTCATCGGCTACTGCCGACAGATGCTAAACTGGATCACGACTTACTCCGACGACATGCTTGCTATGGGCACTAACGTCAAAGTCTACATCGAGATTGCTGGTAACTTCTACGACATCACACCGCTACGTGATGATGTGCCGGTTCTTTCTACCACGGCCACTGACAACTGCATAAACACGACGAACGCCACTAGAACGATTACCGTTAACCTTGGGGCCACTGCGCATGGTGCGCAGACCGGCGACTACGTAATTATTGCAGGTGTTACCGGTTCGGGCAGTCCTTCCGCCATTGGCGGTATCCCTATAACCGAAATTAACGGCACCTACGAGATAACCCGCGTAGATAACTTTATCTTCACCTACACAGTTAGCACGACTGCTACATCAACTGTTTCCGCCGCAGGCGGCACGGCTATAACCCTGTCTTTTCAGATTAGCCCCGGAAACCCTATAACAGTTGGCGGCTACGGGTGGAACGTCGGCACATGGGGTCGCGGTGATTGGGGTACAGGTACCATTACTCCTGTGTTCTTGCCGCAGCGCGACTGGTGGTTTGATAACTTTGACAACGACCTCGTTATGAATATCCGTAACGGCGAAGGCTACTGGTGGGTGCGCGGCACGCTTGAAGACCCCGGCTCAGCACTGGGTACACCAGCTATCCGCCTTGCGGATTACGCTGATAACGAAGGGTTTGACCCAGATGCAGTACCTGCGCAGATTATGCAGTTGCTGGTATCACAACAAGACCGCCACTTGATTGCCTTTGGCGCAGTGCCGTTTGGTTCTACGAGCATAGCAGACTTCGACCCCCTGCTTATCCGTTGGGCTGACCAAGATACTCCGGGTGACTGGACGCCAACACAAACTAACACCGCTGGTGACCTTCGGGTTTCACGTGGCTCGCGTATCGTACGGGCACTGCCTACTCGGCAGGAAATCCTTGTATGGACTGACACGCACCTTTTCACACTGCAGTTCCTTGGCACTACAGATGTATTCGGGCTTCAGGAGTATGCGGACAGCATATCCATTATGTCGCCCCGTGCCGTAGCGTCCGCGTCTAACATTACCTACTGGATGGGGCAGGATAAGTTCTATGCCTACACCGGTCGTGTCGAAACGCTACCATGCTCGCTGCGTAACCACGTATTCAACAACTTCAACATCAACCAAGCAGATCAAGTGGTATGTGGTACTAACGAGCGTTGGAACGAGGTATGGTGGTTCTACCCGACCGAGCAGAGCGACTATAACGACGCCTATGTTGTCTATAATCACCTTGAGCGTATCTGGTACTACGGCACGATTGACCGCACTGCATGGCTAGACACAGCGTTGCGGGAATATCCGCAGGCTACAAACACTCCGGGTGGCACAAACGCTGGTACCCTATATATCCATGAGTTTGGTGTTAACGACGACGCCCTGCCTATGGAGAGCTACATCCAGTCATCGGACTTTGACCTTGATGACGGTGACAACTTCATGCTGACTCGGCGTATACTGCCCGACATTAACTTCAGTGGTTCTGTAGCTGCTGATCCAGAAGTCACTCTCAGCATCCGCCCACGGAACTTCCCCGGTGCTCCGGTCTCTATCGACCCTGCGGATGCCCAGCGCGTAATCGAAACGTCGGTAAACCAGTATACGGACCAGATATTTGTCCGTGCCCGTGCACGTCAGATGGCGCTTAAAATCCAGTCAGATACTCTTGGTGTTAATTGGCAGCTTGGTGCACCGCGCTTGGACGCTCGTCCGGATGGACGTCGCTAATGGCACTTACTAGGTTCAAAGCAGCGCCGCTACCAAATGCTCCTTCAGAGTATGATGCACAGTATATACGGCAGGTTATCCGCGTACTGGAAACGTACTTCTCGCAGCTTGACTCCAACACACCCAACTATGCCCAGAGCTACACGGCTGATTATTTCTATGGGAGTGGTATCCATATAACACTTCCTTATGGGCAGTTCCAAAGCCAGACCGACCAGACTGCCGCTGCAATCGACGCTGCTTACGCTGTTACTTACGATGTGTCGGACTTCTTAGATGGGGTCACACTCAGCAGCGGTTCTCGCCTCACAGTGCCAGACGCGGGTGTGTACACCGTTAACTACAGCCTGCAATTCAAGAATACGACCAATGACGTGCAAGACATTGATATCTGGCTGCGCAAAAATGGAAACGATATCCCCGACACTAATAGCCGGTTTTCTATTTCAGCGCGCAAAAGTACCGGTAACCCATCGCACTTAATTGTTACGACGCCCCTCATGGTTGAGCTAGCTGCAAACGATTATATCCAAGTTATGTGGCATGTCACGAGCACAGGCGTATCTCTAGAACATTTCCCAGCAGTTACGTATTCAGCAGGAGTGACACCTGCTATCCCAGCTACTCCGTCTGCAATCGTGCAGGTTGAATTTATGTCGGAGATTGCATGATGTGTAAGGGCTTTAGTTTTAATCAGATTGTCGCTATAAGCGTAGGTACAAGGTAGGATACGATATGATGGACGTACAGATGGCCCCGCCACCATACACAGCAGCAGGTAGTTTTGCTCCTCCTGTTGGTAAGCCCCCTGTGCTTGGGTCACAAATCCCCGGCACGACTGGTGGTCTTCCTGCGGTAGCGGGCTTAAGTGCGACCGCTAACCCAATGGCTAGCCAACTGCAGAACATGGGTCGCGGCGAAGACTCGATGCTCGTCCATATGACACCGGGCGAGGTTAACAGCCTTCAAGGTTTGGCCATGGCGAATGGTGGGTCGCTTTCCGTTAACCCGCAGACAGGTCTACCCGAAGCTGGTATCCTAAGTAAACTACTTCCTACACTTATCGGCTTCGGCCTTGCTGCTACTGGCGTTGGTGCCCCCCTTGCCGCTGGTATCGTAGGCGCTGGTTCAACTCTACTTACTGGAGACCTTAGTAAAGGTCTTATGGCTGGCCTCAGCGCTTTTGGTGGCGCTGGTCTAGCCGGTGCCGTAGGTGCTGGCGGCTCTATTCTCGGCGGGAACGCTGGTGGGTTGCTAAGCGACAGCGCAGGTTTGTTCGGTTCTAACATGGGTCTTGGTGCTGTGGCTGATCCTGCTATCGGGGCGTTTCTCAACAGCCCAGAGTTCGGAAAGCAGCTTGCACAGAAGTTTGGAGAGCAGGCTGTCGGTGCAGGTGCGCAGGCCGGTACTCTAGGTGCGACTCTAAATAGCGCCATGACTTCACCTGACATGCTAGCACAAGCGCAGGCAGTGGCAGCGGCACCAGTGGCACCAGTGGCACCAACCGTAGCGGCACCAGTGGCACCAACCGTAGCGGCACCAGCGGCAGCGGCAGCACCTACTGCTACGTATGGCGGCGGCGCAAACTTCACAGGTAACTTCTTCAACAAATTTGGGCAGGCCACTAAACAAGGTTTGGCTGGCGCACCGAAGATACTTGCTAAGAACGCCCCTATATTAGCAGGCATTGGGGTACTAGGCTCCATATCAGATGCAACGCGACCTGACATGCCTACATACGATGAGGACGAATATAAATACGAAGACAGAGGTCAGTTTGTACCCGGCGTACGTGAATTGTCATACCAATCTGATGAAGATATGTACAAATCTGGCGGGGCAGAGCATACATTTTTTACTCCGTCCAACCCACAACCACGCCGCGTAGACGACCTAACTCCTGAAGAGCGTGCCCAATATGGGTTTGCCGAAGGCGGTACTGCGTCAACCGGAAATAGCAGTACTGGTGCCAATACAACTGCGACTACCCGCACTACAGTTCCGGATGTTAATAACTTCCAAGCACTTGTAGACTTTTTTGGCGCGAACAGCTCGGGACCTATAACAGCATCAAACCGCCCTGTGCTTAATCCTACTGGGACTGGGACTGGGACTGGGACTGGGACTGGGACTGGCGGTATAGACACCGGAGAAGAACGATACACCTTCACCCAAGGCGGGACTGGCACTGGGTATGGCACTGGGTATGGCACTGGGTATGGCACTGGGACTGGGACTGGGACTGGGACTGGGACTGGGACTGGGACTGGGACTGGCGGTATACAGGACGGCCACAGGATCAACGTGTTCGGTGAAACCTTCGTGTGGAACTCAGCTCAAGGAAGATATAATCCTTTAGACATGGCAACCGGAACCGGTACGGTCACTGGAACCAACACAACTGGCACGGGCACTGGAACCAACACAAATACAACTGGTGGAACCACAACGACTGGAACCGGTACGTATAACCCTGCGCTCAACATTATGAACGGGGGTTCTGCTGGAGCCGGTGGCGGCGGTGGTTCTGGCGGAGGTCGTGGACCCGGCGCTGGCGATGGCGGGTATAACGCTGGGACTGGGGCTTCGACTGGGGCTTCGACTGGGGCTTCGACTGGTACCTCTGGAGACAACTATTACGACAATATGATGGCTTCGTTGGGTTATACGCTAGTTAACGGCGTATATGTTCCGGCTACCGGCGCTAACACAGGCACGACTAATACAAGCACATACGACTCGTCGCTTAATACCATGTACGGCGGTGGCGGTGGCGGTGGCGGTGTTCGGGATTATGGCGCTAACAGCATGCAGGAACTTGCTCGTGGTGGTGAAGTAGACATGCGTGACGGCTCTTTTGTTGTTGATGCTCGCACCGTATCAGAACTTGGTAACGGCAGCAGTAATGCTGGCATGGAGCTTTTGGCTCGCATGGGTGGACGCCCCCTGCAAGGACCCGGTGACGGAGTAAGTGACTCGATACGCGCACGTATCGGTGGCAAGCAGGAAGCACGTGTCGCCCGCGACGAAGTATTGTTCTCACCAGAGGCGGTAAGGCGTATAGGAAAAGGAAGTGACAAGAGGGGCACTGCTAAGTTATACGCCCTGATGGATAGGGCGCATAAGGCCCGTAAGAAAGCAAAGCGCGGTCAAGACACCAAAGTTAGGAAGGGGCTAGGATGACCGCCGAAACAGAGCAAGACCTACCACCATGGGATGGTCAGGTAGCTAGTTACGAAGAGCTATTTCTTGGAAATGCTGATGCTATGCACTTTATGAGCACAGTATGTCGGTGGTCACATCTGTACGATGACCTTATAGATGAGGATAAAGAAATAGACCCTGAGGTTATCCACGCAGTGATGTGGGATATAATGGTAGGATTACCCAACAACAAATTCTATACAACCCATGCCACTTCTTTAGCGCCGGTCATAGCCACAGGTATTCTTAACTGGCGCGGTGCCAACGACATGGAGCGCAACGGGTGCAAAGAAGAGCTTTATATTTCGCACGCTACACGGTATTCAGGTAGTGATTTAGCGTTAATGGTTATGGCACTTTTGGGTGGCCCTATGCATGCAGCCATGTATGCGCGGGACGCTCGTTTATCATTTCAGCGTGATACTATTGCGCATTATTTAGAGGAGCACGGACATGGTTGATATGGGGGGCAGTAGCGGGCCGCAACGGTCAGAAGTAACTACCACGCAGACCAACCTGCCGGATTACGCGCGTTCGTATTACGAAAATATGATGGACCGCGCAGGGGCGGCGTTAAACACCACATACCAACCCTACACAGGGGCCAGAACCGCAGGATTTACACCTGCGCAGGAACAAATCCAAGCGAACACGCTAGCTATGGGCGCGCCGAACCAGTTTGCAACTGGTTCTGCTATGACTTATCAGGCAGGGCAGCGGGCACTAGCGCAGCCTAATTACGCTGCCGCTCAGTTCAACCCAAATAACGTATCTTACCAGCAGCAGCAAGCAAACCAGATGGCTACTGCGCAGACTAACTATAACCCGAACCTACAAGCGTTTCAGTTCGGACCTACGCGGGAGGTGTCCGCACAACAAGTAAACGCGCCTATTATGCAGGCTGCGCAGTCTTCTTATGGCCAAGGGCCACTTGAACAGTTCCGTATGGCTGGCCCCCAACAGTTTGGGCAGCAGCAAGCCAGTGAATATATGTCTCCCTACATGCAGAATGTGGTGGAGACCCAGAAGCGCGAAGCTACTCGTGATGCTCGTCGGGGGCAAATTGCTCAAGACCTCGGTTCTGCACGTCAGGGTACTTATGGCGGTAGCCGCCAGCTTCTTGCTAGTCTTGAGCGTGAACGGAACCTAGGTACGCAACTTGGTGATATCCAAGCCCGTGGTTCACAAGCAGCGTACGAGAACGCACAGCAGCAGTTCGAACGTGACCGCGCAGCGGGCTTGACCACAGGACAGCAGAACCTTGACGCTGCGCTTCGGCAGCAGCAGTTGGGTGTCCAGACTGGAACACAGATGGCGCTAGCCAACCTGTCGAATGAGCAGCAGGCGCGGGTCAATAACCAAGCGATGAATTTCCAAGCTCAGGGTATGAACGCTGAGAACGCACTACGTGCGGCACTTGCTAACCAAGGTGTGGATGTCACTCGCGCACAAGCCAATCTCCAGTCGCAGCTGGGTACTCAAGAGTTGGGTGCTAACATTGGCATGCAGACTTCGCTGGCTAACTTAGCAGCATCGCAGCAAGCAAACGCGCAGAACCTTGCCGCACAGCAACAAACGCAGGGGCTTAACGCCGAACAGGCTATGCGGGCTATGCTCGCTAATCAGTCGGCAGGTCTTGATGCTCAGCGTGCGTCAGAGCAGTCACGTCAATTTGGGGCACAGCAGGGACTTTCAAACCTATCCTTGGCAGCGCAGACAGGCCAGACACTCTCTAACATTGGTGCGGCTCAGCAGAATACTGACCTTCAGCGTCTAAATGCGCAAGCGGCAGCGGCAGGGCAGCAACAGGCGCTTCAACAGCAGATGTATGACCAGCGGTATGCCGATTTCCTACGTCAGCGTGACTACCCCATGGAGGTGTTGGGTAACTACAGCAACCTGCTACGTGGTTTGCCGATGGCGCTAAACAGTGCCACAACGACATACGCCCCCAGAGCGTCTGCAGCCCAATCAGTGTTAGGTGCTGGTTTGGGCGCAGCGGGCCTATCGCGTGCTCTCGGTAGTTAAGGAGATATAAGTTGGCTAAGCCGTTCAGCATCCAAGCACCAGAAAACATTGCTAAAGAGTATGGTGGCAATAAGCAGAAGATTGCGCAGGCTGCGCAGATGGGTATCGTTGACCCTACAGCAGCCGTGCTTGCAGGTATGTTTATTGACCGTATGCGTTCGGCCCAAGTCATGGAATCTGCCCAACAGCCAACCGTTGCGCAGCAAGTTCTTGGTGGTGAGCCTCCCGCACCTCCTGCTGGTCTTGGCGCTACGCCGGAAGCTGCGGCTATGCCCCCGATGGGTCCACCACCTGAAATGGGTGCTCCGCCTCCTATGGATGCGCCACAAGAAATGCCTATGATGGCTGCGGGCGGCATGGTGCCTCCTTACGCTTCTGGCGGTGGTCTATCTGATGTTCCCGTACCAGACGGCATGTTCGATGAGCCTAGCAACGGTGGCTTTGGCGACGGCTACGCAGGTGGCGGTATAGTTGCATTTGCCCAAGGTGATGAAGTTGTAGACCCTACGGATTGGATGCGGTCTCCAGTTACTTCTAAGTACGGAGTGCAGCGCAGTACGGGTGCACATCAAGGGATGGATTTTGGAGTAGGTAATAAAACTCCGATTGGAGTTCCAGCACCGGGCAAAATCATTAAGGCGGCTACCGACAATATTAATGGTAACTTTGTGATTGTAGAACACCCTGATGGTACGCGCTCGTCGTATTCTCACTTATCAGAGTTCAACGTCACACCGGGACAGGAAGTAGGTACAGGTGAAGTTATTGGGTTGTCCGGTAACACCGGTCGTGTAAGCGGTAAAAATGGAGGCTATCATCTGCACTTTGGTGCCCGTGATGCAGAGGGTAACCGTATAGACCCCACGGAGTTCTTTAAGCGCATTGCTCCGCAAGTCGCCTCCGGTAAGTTCAAGCCGTATACGCCCGAACGTGATTTTGGGACTGCTGAAGGGCGTGCAAGGTCGGTCGAAGACCAATTCCAAAATCTGCTACGTCGGTTTGGTCCAACGGAACAAGAGCAAGAAGTTAACGCCAGACGTATGGCTCGCGCTGAAGAAATGGCGTCCGACGAGTACGAGAAAGAACAACGTCGTTACGACGACGGCATGTTGTTGGCACAGATAGGTTTTGGTGTAGCTGCTTCTAAGTCACCAGATTTGATGCAGGCTTTTGGTGAGGCAGTCACTGCTGCACTGCCCGGTGCAAGTGCGAGTAGGAAGGAGCGCAAGGCGCTCAAGGACCGCGCTATTGAGGCCATGGGGCAGATAAATGACAAGAGCCGGAAGGAAAACCTGCAGCTGTTTGGTTTGGCTGTCGAGCTTGAAAAAGAAGGTAGGCAGCAGGTGCAGTTTGAACGGAAACTGGACCTCGACGAGCGGCAAGTTGATTTGGCTGAGCGTAGGCTTAACGCTGAATTAAAGGCTACGGGAGACCGTATATCCTTCGACGAACTACTTGCCGCGCAGGTGATGTCAGGTAAAATTACCGAGCCGATGGCTGAAGCACTACTACTCAGGCGCGGTGGAGCAGAAGGCGGCGGTCAAACAGTTGAAGATATCAGGGCTAAGGTGCAAGCTGGGCGTACTGGCGGCACAGCCGAAGGAGCTACAGCTAAAGATAGCGACGGCAAAACAATAGTGTTCTCCAACGGACAATGGGTGTATCCATAACTCATGCCTACTCCTGTCCCCCTGAACAAACTTCCGGAGGGTCTACGACCTTCAGGGGGTAAAGCTGTCCCACTAGATAAGCTTCCGGAAGGGCTTCGGCCCCAAAAGGAAGAAGCTGGTTTCTTTGGGTCTTTGATGGAGGGTGCCCAGACCCTTGGTATTGCTGACGAAGCTGCGGCCTTTGCTGCAAACCCAACTGAGGAAAATCGTCGTGCGCTTATCAAGGCTGGTGAGTCCAAGTATCGGCAGGTTGGGTTTGGTGAGGGTAACAACTGGGAAGCTTTTAAGCAGTTGCTCGGTGGGTCACTCGGCCAACTCGCGGCCCCCGTTGCTGCGGGTATCGCTGGCTCTGTGGCTACTCCCATCGCTGGTCTCGTTGCGGCGAGTGCTACTTCGGGTACCCAGTACACATCTCAGAACCTTTTGCGTCAGGCGCAGGAGCAAGAAGCAGCTATTGCCGCAGGCAAGAAGCCTGAGGATACTTCGGTAGGTAAAGCTATCTTAGCAGCTACCGGGCAGACCGCGCTTGATTTGGCTGGTGGTCGGGTCTTCTCTGGTATCGCCAAAGCCTTCCCATTCATGCGTCCTTTATTGGGTAAGGCTAGCGGTGAGGCTACGCGGGAAGCTGGAGAAGTTCTGGCTGACGCGACAGCGAACGGTACAATTAAGTTTGCCAAGGGTATCGCATACGGTGTCGGTAAGGGTGTAGCCTTCGAAGTCCCACAGGAAGTTGCGCAGCAGGGGCTTGAGCGCTGGCAGGCTGGTAAGCCATTATTGGATGAAGAAGCTCAAGGTGAGTATGGGCAGGCTGCAATCGGCGCACTGCTTCTCGGTGGTGGTTTCGGCGGTGTTTCCGGCGCTATATCCTCGCGTACTAAAGAAGCTGCCCCCGAAGAAGAAATCGAGCCAGAGGCTCCTGAGCCTGATATTATCCCAGTTGAAAAGGTGGACCTCGAAAAAGTTCGGGAGAGCCTAGCTAGTGCCGCTGGTACTAACTTAGACAGTAGTGCCGATGCAGCCGTCAAAGCGCTGAGCCGTACGGTATCAAACGCCATGGCTACCAGACGCCCTGAAGACATCAAAGCCGCACGCTCGTTCATTCAGCAGTACGAAGATAAGCTCGCTGCGGGTGAGTATGACAAAGAACTAGCGGAACCGCTTCAACGCCCAGCTTTAGATGAGAGCGGGAAACCTGCGTTCGACCCAGAGGGTAAGGCGATATACGAAGGCGCATTGGTACGCGCCAAAGATATGTTGGAAGGCGTTGAGCCGGTAGAGGAAGCCGCGCCAGCAGCACCGGAGGGAGAGACGGATGCAGGAGGAGTTGGAGCAGATACAGCACCTATCGGTGACGAGCTTGGAGCAGGCGTTCCGCCTAGTGGAGAACCGGGACCTGTTGGAGATATTGCCGGAAGAATTGAACAACCTGACTTGGGACCAGTGGGAAGCGATAGTGTACCTCCTGTTTCTCCTACGGTCAGCCCAGATGCGCAGCCTGATACATTAGCCCGGGAAGAAGAGATTGCTCCCCCTACTGAAGCAGGACAAGTAACTGAGCTTAAGCCTGCGCCAGATTGGTTCGTAAAGTACGTCGATAAGTTCGGCATGTCCGCTCCGCTTGACGCGTGGGCGAAGAGCACACTTGGCTACAACGTGCTACCAGAACAACTGGGGACCGAAAGCAAGCTGAAGATGGCAGCATCCAAGCAGGCAGGCCAAGAACGGCTCCTACAGCGTAACTTCTTCGACCCCATCGTAGAGACTGCGGCTAAGCTTAAGGTAGATATAGGTGACCTAGGTATGTACCTGTGGGCACGCGGCGCTGCGGACCGCAACCGTATTGTGGCTGAACAGAACGTAGACTTCCCTGAAGGTGGCTCGGGTCTCACTACTGCGCAAGCAGCAGAGGTCATGCAGAAGTTTAAGGACGAAGGTATGCTGCCCAAGCTGAACCAGCTTGCGCGTAAGGCTGATGCTATCGTAGACTTCACGCTTAAAGAAAAGGTCAAAGCTGGCCTTATGACCACAGAGGAAGCCGCGCAGCTGCGCAAGACGCAGCCATACTACATGCCACTCAAAGGTTTTGCTTCCGATGGGGACATGCTGACAGCGGATATTGGTGAGGATGCCCATAGCCCTAACCGCCGCGCTGAAGCTGCGCGGGCGCTTCGCACTGCCGTGCCTACTGGTAGCATCAACGAATACCGCAAGGCGTTCGGTCGTGGGTCCATGCCTTTCCATCCGCTCTTTAATCTGTTCCAAGACGCAGAGCAGTCGGTACGTCGCAACATCACCAACGAAGCCATTAAGCCCATCCTCAAGACATGGCAGGCAAACCCCGGTGCCTTCGAAGGTATTATGAACGTCTATACCGACACCAACCCTAAAAAGGTCTTGATGGGTCGGGACATCCCCGGTGGGCGTTTTGAACCTGTGGATATGAAGCAGGAGTACTATGACGACAAACAGGGTAGGTATTACCTCGTCAAGGACAACGGTATAGCGCACTACATCGAGTTTGCTGATGAGGGCGTAGGTGCAGACCTAAACCGTATGTTCGCCAGCATGAACCCCAAGGATATGGGTAATGCGATGCAGCAGCTTGCTAACGTCAACAACTTCCTTAAGGGGATGCTGACATATAAGAACCCGCTATACCTGATGTTTGTGGCTCCGTTCCGCGACGTTTCGGACGCGGTGGCTACAGCCATGCTCCGCCAGAACACCAAGGGTGACGCTGCCTTCGGTAAAAATCTGGCGGCTAAGACGTTCTTCTATGCCATCAACCCAACCACATGGAGCACCATTGGCCGCTTCGTGTTTGGTAAGGGGGCTATGAACGACAAGACGGGCAAGCTTCTCGAAGACATGATACGTGACGGTGGCACACCGCTACAGACGCGCTTCCTTAATACGCAGGAAAAGGCTGATGCCGCCAACAAGGCGATTAAGCAGCTACGTGGTTTGGAAGGTATGGACCCGAAAGCTCGTGCGGGAAGCCTGCTAACCGGCTTAAACACTTGGGTTGATGGGCTTGCCGACATCATGGATATGGCTGCACGCTTTGCTACGTACCGTGCTGCTAGCGACCTAGGCATAACTGGAACTGCTGCCGCTGACCTTGCGCTTGACTCGTCACTGAACCTCACCCGTCGTGGTGAGATGGCGCGTGATATCGACCTCGTTATCCCATTCTTCGGTGCTAGCATCGAAGGTAGCCGTAAGACGCTCCGTATCCTCACCAACCCTAGGACTGCGGTGAAAATCATCGGTGGCCTTATCGCTTACGGTGCGATGGAGTCTGTGTGGAATGCCATGCAGAGTGGCGACAGCGACGACGACGGACAGGAAGATTATCTCGACCTCGACCAAGGCGCTAGCTTGCGTATGTCTCGCGCTACGATTTACTACGGTAGCGGCCCAGATGACTACATCAAGGTGCCAATCGGCCAGATGCTGGGCTACTTCAAGTTCGTGGGGAATAAGATTGGCGACGTAATGGCCGGTGCCAGCACGACAGGAGAGGCAACCAAGGGTCTCGTACCCGGCTTCTTCAGCTTGATGTCCCCTATGCGCATCCCAAGCGGTGACTTACCCAGCTTTGCTAGTGCTATTACGCCACTAGTAGGTAAGCCGTTTGTCGGCGTTGGGTTCAACCAGAACTTCTTTGGGTCGCCCATATATACCGAGTCGTTCCCCGGCGGTGCGCCTAAGTCTGAGCTTGGTCGTCCCAGCACTGCTGAGCCGTGGAAGGAAGTCGCCAAGGCTGTAAACTATGCTACGGGTGGTTCGGAAGCTGTCAGCGGCGTTGTAGATTTCCAGCCAGAAGTGTATCGCTACTTCATCGAGAGCTACTTTGGTGGGCCTTACCAGTTGGCAAAGCAGATGGTGGGTCTGAAGGATGCCGAGGAACTAGCGGACGTCCCGGGCATTAAGAGCTTTGTTGGTACTGGCGCAGAGTATGCAGCGCAAACTAAGTACTTCGCTAACACGGAGACCACACGCCAGATCATGAATCGTCTGAGCAAACTGACGCCAGAACAACAGGCGGCGCAGGGTGAGCGGTACTTCGTGGATACCGACCCTCGCGTTCTTGACGCGTATAAAGCTGTGGAAGCTAACCTCGACCGCATCAGTAAGGACCAGAAGGAAACCCTTAAGGAAGAGATGTCTGCTGAAGATAAGCAGATGGTGCTTGACTACTACCGCGCCGAGAAAAACAAGTATTACAGCGCGTTTAACGCCGTTTATAACGCAGCGAAGAAGGGCGAATAAAAAGCCCCCAGCCGCGAACGGCTGAGGG
>Ga0315904_10003755_pt1 | contig 22092 bp, 21 predicted proteins | sample LakEriMetagenome_6_FD_203529 | JGI IMG/M metagenome (GOLD analysis project Ga0315904, IMG submission 203529) | Freshwater fungal communities from buoy surface, Lake Erie, Ohio, United States - Buoy 12 MA120 | ecosystem: Environmental > Aquatic > Freshwater > Lake | place: USA: Lake Erie, Ohio... | reverse complement strand
ATCGGCACCCAGGGCCTGCAGCGTCTCCACCAGCACGGCGGTCTGGATGGTCATGTGCAGACTGCCGGTGACGCGCGCACCCTTGAGCGGCTGCTTGGAAGCGAACTCCTGGCGGATGGCCATCAGACCGGGCATCTCGGTCTCGGCGATCTTGATTTCCTTGCGGCCCCACTCGGCCAGCGAGAGGTCGGCAACGGCGTAGTCGCTGGTGTGCAGCGGCTTCAGAACAGCATTCATGGTCAAGCTCCTGTCAACGGTGATGAACCCGCCCGTCGAGCCTGGAAAACGAAGTCAAGAGTTCTGCTTCACTCACCCACGGATCGGACTGGCGGGTGAGCGCGGTTGCAAGGGAAGGTTTCGAGCCTGGCTCTCTGCGCGCGTGCCTTGTGCGGCACCGGAGAGAGTTGCAACGCTCCTCGAAACAGTCCGTATTGTAGTCGTGCGACTTCGCGCATGGGTTGCGCATGCCTGAGTGCAGTGCACTGAATAGCGAGCGGTTCCCGCGACTTCTCAAGCCTCGGGCGCAGCGGGCAGCCTGCCAGGCCCGTGGATCCAACGGCCTGACAATTCGTCCCCATGAACCCGTCGCCCGCACTGTCCGCGGCAGCCCTTGACGCGCGGCCGCGCCCTCTGAGTGCAGCATCAGCAAGCACCTTGCGCGGCATCTGCGGGGTGATGGCGGACATCGACGACACCCTCACGCGCGACGGCGAGATCGAGCCCGCGGCCTTGGCGGCCCTGCACGCCTTGCATGAGGCGGGCCTGCCCGTCATTGCCATCACCGGCCGGCCGCTGGGCTGGAGTGAGCCGTTTGCCCGCGAATGGCCGGTGGCGGCGCTGGTGGCGGAGAACGGCGCGGTGGCGCTGGTGCGCGAAGGAGCGCAGGTGCTCACCGAGTTTGTGCAGGATGCCCCCACCCGCGCGCACCACGCTAAGCGCCTGCAGGCCGCTGCCCAGCGCATCGTGAGCGAGGTGCCAGGGGCCGTGCTCGCACGCGACAGCGCCGGCCGCGTGACCGACATCGCCATCGACCACAGCGAGTTCACCCAGCTGCCGGCCCAGGGCATCGCTGCGGTGGTGGCGCTGATGCGCGAAGAAGGCATGACGGCCACGGTCAGTTCCATCCACATCAACGGCTGGTACGGCCAGCACAGCAAGTGGACCGGTGCGCAGTGGATGCTGCGCCGTCTCTTCGGCCGGTCATTGCAGGACGAGTTGGCGCACTGGGCTTACGTGGGCGACTCCACCAACGACCAGGTGATGTTTGAGCGCTTCCCCTTCAGCGTGGGCGTGGCCAATCTGCGGCGCTTTGCCGATGAGCTGATGCACTGGCCGGCCTGGATCACGCAGGCCGAGCGGGGCCAGGGCTTTGCAGAACTGGCGCGTGCGCTGTTGGCGGCACGGGCAGGCTGATGTGAACACCGCCAGCCCAGCGCCTTCAAAGGGCAACGAGCTCGCCATCGCGGCCGCACTGGCCCTGGCCGCAGCGGTGTCGCTGGGCCTGGCGCGCTTTTCCTACGCGCTACTGCTGCCCGCGATGCGGGCTGATCTGGGCTGGAGCTACTTCACGGCAGGTGCGATGAACACCGTCAACGCCGCAGGCTACCTGCTGGGCGCCTTGCTGGCACCGCGCCTGCTGCGTCGCGTCGATGCGCGGCACTTCATGCTGGCCGGGGGAGCAGCCGCGGCGGTGCTTCTGGCCTTGCACGCGCTCACACGCCACGATGCGGTGCTCTACGCGCTACGGCTGGGCTGCGGTGCGGCCAGCGCGGCCAGCTTCGTGGGTGGCGGGTTGCTGGCCGCGCGCCTGGCGCAGCGCGTGCCGCAGCGCTCGGGCCTGGTGCTCGGCATCTACTACGGCGGCGTTGGTCTGGGCATCGTGGCGTGCGCACTGGGCCTGCCGCCCCTGCTGGATGCGCCCGCGCTGGGCTGGCCGGTGGCCTGGGTGGCCTTGGGTGCGCTCGCCCTGGCCCTGACGCTGGCCACGGCCAGTGCCACCGGTTCGCTGGCCGCACCTCCCGCGCCTGGCGCGCCGCGCGCGCCCTTCGCCTGGCGCCCCTTCGCCTTCGGCCTGGCCGGCTACGGCATGTTCGGCATCGGCTACATCGGCTACATGACCTTCATCATCACCCTGCTGCGCGAGCAAGGCCTGGGCGCGGGCACGGTGGCAGCGTTCTATACCTTGCTGGGGCTGGGCGTGGTGGCCTCGTCGTGGCTGTGGGCCGGGCTGCTGCAGCGCCACCGAGGCGGCCTGCCTCTGTCGCTGCTCAACGGCCTGCTGGCCTTGGCCACGGCCCTGCCCTTGTGGGGTGGCGGTGTGGGCGCGGCGTTCGTGTCGGGCCTGCTGTTCGGTGGCGTCTTTCTCTCGGTGGTGGCGTCCACTACGGCGCTGGTGCGCCACAACACGCCGCCGGCCGCCTGGCCCGCAGGCATCGCGGCTTTCACCACCGTCTTCGCCTTCGGCCAGATCGTGGGGCCCAGCATGGTCGGCTGGATCGCCGACGGCCCCGGTGGCCTGGCGCGCGGCTTCGCCATCAGTGCGGCGGCGTTGGCGTTGGGCTCGGTGCTGGCGACGTTGCAGCGGCCGGTGGCGCGCTCTGCGAGGGCTGCCAATCCATGATGACAGAGATCGGCAACAACTGGACAGCCGTCAGAGTTTGCTGTTCGGTGGCCCACCTTCAGCCAAGCACCGCCGGACAACTGGCTTTCACTACCTGGGTCGAGGACGAAGCGCGCGCAACCTGTCACGCTTAAAGCGGGTGCGGTGCGGTGGGAATTGTCAGCCGCACTCTAGAGAACCTTGAGCGACTTTCCGGCGCATGCGCACGTTTTGCATTCAGCCGGACGCTTCCTGCCGGCGGCGCTGGTTCGCCAGCACCTTTTTAACGACTTGCTCATGCACGTCCCAGTAGCCGGATGCCACGTTGGCCAGGTGGGGCCGCAACTGCAGGTGCATTCGCTTCAAGGCGTGAAACGGCACCGACGTCGCAACGTGATGCTCCGTGTGGTAAGACATGTTCCAGTACAGCGTGCACAGCAGCGGATTAGCGAGCGTGGTTCGCGTATTGCGCAGCAGGTCGGGGCACTCGTCAGTACCAATGTGCTCGGCCATGCGGATGGCGCGCAATACTGGCTCGCCCAGGATCCGGGGCAACATCCAGTACAGCACCGCCGCCCACGATTGCAGAGCCACCGAAACGACGGCCACCAGGAGGTACACCAGGACGGTCAAACGGGCTTCCCAGCAGACCTGGCTGCGACTTTCCTGTGGGATGAAGGCCAGTTCGGCCTGCGTGAACTTGCCGGTTACGCAGCGCGACAAGGAGCCCAACAACCTCGGCCAAAATTCCGCGCCCAGGATCATCAACCCGTAGCTCTTCATTGAATCCGGGAAGGCCGCATGGTCTGGATCGTGTTCGGCGCTCTGCGTATACGTGTGGTGCTCGGCGTGCCTCCACTTGAAATAGAAGAACGGCCGCAGGGTCACCACGCCGGCAAAGATGCCGACCAAGTAGTTGAGCCAGCGACTGCGGAACGCGGTGAAGTGAGAGCACTCGTGCAGAGGTGCGAACAGCAGCACGATGACAGTGCCATGAAGGAACATCACCGGTATGACGGCCCAGCTTCCCAAGCTGAGGTGCAGCAGAAGGCCTCCGACCAACAGCGCGCTCAGGTGCGCGGCGAAGAAACACAGTCCCGGGCCGTTGCTGCGCTGGCGCAGCGACTTCAGTGCGTTCTTGGAAAGTTTGTCCGCACCAGTGAGTGGCCATTGCGCACTCCCTGTCGTGGTGGGTGTGCGTTCATTGGTTGACATGGATGATCCCGTCCTTGGTCGTCGCGGCAAGACACAGCCGACGACAAGCTCAAAAACTCGATGTTATGGACGCGGTCGAGCGCCTACCAATTCATTCTTTGAACCATGCCATTGATTCGTCCCCGGGCACTTGCGCCAGATGATGGACATCACGCATCCTCTTTGCGATGGAGGCGGACAAGAACCTTGCCGTTCTCCACCCGCACGGGGTAGGTGCACAGATTCACGGTGGCAGGCGACGAGAGTGCCTTGCCGGTGGGGATGTGGAATCGGCCCTGGTGCAACGGGCACTCGACGGTGTCGCCTTCGATGTAGCCATCGGAAAGGTGCGCGTGTGCGTGAGTGCAGATGTCGCTCAAGGCGTAGTGTGATCCCTTGACCTTGAACACGGCGACCGGCACGCCTGCAATGGAGCAGGCTTTGACATCGGAGTCCGCGATCTCCTCGACCCCGGCGACCTCGACCCACTGCGAGGATGAGGTGTGATTCATCGGCATCTTCTCCAGCGACTGCGTCGCAATGACTACAGCGCGGATGCTAGTGGGAGCGGCCGCGAATGGGAGTTCATTCTTTGAATGGCGCCATTGACCAGCATTCGTGCATTCATGGTCATGTACGCGACGTCTTCCTCATCGACGAGCCCACCCGCAGGTGGAATGCACGGCTTGACTCGATTGACTTGATTGCGGTTGGAGGATAGCCTGCGCTCGACCCTGTCCCTCAGCACCATGACGACGACGCCCCCCCTTCGCGGCACCAATCTCAAGTACGTCAACTTCAACCAGCTGCGCTCATTCCACGCTGTGGCGCTGGAGATGAGCTTCACCAAGGCATCTGCCATCCTGCATATCGGGCAATCGACGCTGACCGTGCAAGTGCGTGCGCTGGAGGAAAGGTACGGGGTCGAGTTGTTTGTCAGGTCGTCGCGCGGCCTGCAGCTGAGCACGCTGGGCCAAACCCTGTTCGACATCACCAGCCGCATCTTCGAGCTGGAGGACCAAGCTGTCAGCCTGCTGCGCACCACCGGTGACGCCATCGCGGGCCAGTTGCGGGTGGGAACCGTCGGGCCCTTCTTCGTGATGAAGCTTCTGGCGCAGTATCAGGCACGCTATCCACTGGTCGACGTGAGCATCGACAGCGACAACTCCGAGGCCGTGGTGCGCAAGATCATCGACACCACGACCGACGTCGCGATCACCGCCACCCGATCGGAGGATCCAAGGGTCTTCTCCAAGGAACTGGGTTCGTACGAGATCCTGGTACTGGTGAACCGCCACCACCCCTGGTTTGGGCTTCCCAGCATCAATCTCGCCGACCTGAACGGCCAGAACATGATCATGCGGGAGATGGGCTCCATGACCCGCACTACGTTCGAACGCACACTGCAGGCGCATGGCGTCAAACCCAAGGTGGTCATGGAAGTCTCGCGCGATGCGGTGCACGAGGCGGTGGTCGAGAACCTGGGCATCGGCATCGTCTCCGAGGCTGAGTTTCGACGCCACAACGAGCTCGGCGCGTTGCGAGTCGCCGACCACCCCAGCCACAACCAGGCCTACGTCATCTGCCTGGAGCTCAGGCGCCACTCCAAGCCCATCGCCTTGTTCGTCGAGTTGGCGGAGTCGCTGGCCCGCACGTCGGCTGCCGTCAAGTGAGCCAAGGCTCCAGTCTGGCCTGCACCCGTTCCACCAGCAGCGTGCCCGGGGCCAGCGCTTCCAGCATGCTGTAGTGGTTGGCACCGTCCACCACCAGGTGCTCGACATCCGCCCCCTGCTGCCTGCAATGCTCGGCATAGCGCGCAGTCTGCTGCTGGAACGCCGGCGTCTCGGCGGCCCCCACCGCCGCCAGCAGCCAGCCGGCTGGCCGGGGCTGTCGAATGGGGCTCAGGGTCAGCGCCTCTTCAGGCCGCAGCGCAATGTCGGAACCGATGGACGTGTGCAGCAGCGGTAGCAGGTCGAAGATGCCGCTGAGCGTGACGCAGCCGACGATGCGTGAGGCCGCGCCGCGCGGCCCCGCACAAGCAACCATGGCCGCAAGATGCCCCCCCGCCGAGTGGCCGCCGAGGGCGATGGGTGCGCCCGGCGCCAGACCGACTTCGCTGGCCAGCCAGTGCACGGCCGCGCCTACGCTGGCCACGACGCCGGCCAGACCAACCTCGGTGGCAAGTGGATAGCCCACCACCGCCACAGAGATGCCGCGCGGCAGGAACGCGTCTGCCACGTAGCTGAACGAGGACTTTTCCATGCTGCGCCAGTACCCGCCATGCACGAACACGAACAAGGGTCCGCCGGGGCGGCCTGCGAAGAGGTCCAGCCGCTCACGTGGGTGAGCGCCGTAGGCGAGGTCCAATGCCACTGGGCACCGACGCCGCACCGCCGCGCTGGACGAGGCGATCGCTTCGTAGATGGCACCGCGTTGCGGAAAGCGGTCGGAGAACACGTACCCGGCTTCGACCAGCGGGTCGAAGCCACCGTTGGTGAGGCTCATTCCATCAGGACCACGCTGCGCAGCGACTCGCCGGCCACCATCAGCTCGAATCCCTTGTTGATATCGGTCAGCGCCAGTCGGTGGGTGATCAGCAGGTCGATCTCCAGCTTGCCATCCATGTAGAGGTCAACGAAGCGCGACAACCCGCTGCGGCCTTTTACGCCGCCGAAGTAGCTGCCCTTGACGGTCCGCCCATATCTCATCGCGACGGGCGGAATGGGCAACTCGGCCCCCTTGGGTTCCACACCCAGCAGCACGCAGGTGCCCCAGCCGGCACGGCAGGCATCCAGGGCCTGCCGCATCACCTCGATCCTTCCGGTGCACTCGAACGCAACGTCCGCGCCCCCGTCGGTGAGCGCGAGCACCTCCTCCCGCACTCTGGCTGCACCTGCCTTGGCGTCGATGAAGTCCGTCATCCCGAGCTTGGCCGCAAGCGCCGCCTTGGCAGGATGGAAATCCACGCCGATGATCCGCCCGGCACCGGCGATGCGCGCCCCCTGAACAATGTTGACACCGATGCCACCCAGGCCGAAGACCAGCACCTGGTCACCCTCGCGGACCTCGTGCAGTGCGGCACCGACCCCGGTGGTCACGCCGCAGCCCAGCAGGCAGACTCGATCGAGCGGCGCATCCTTTCGGATGGCGGCCAGCGCGATCTCAGGCACCACCGTGTAGCGCGAGAAGGTGGAGGTCCCCATGAAGTGGTGCAGAGCGGCACCCTGCCAGCGGAAGCGGGATGTGCCATCCGGCATCACACCCCGGTCGCGGGTGGGCTTGATCGACCAGCACAGGTTGGTCCGGTTGCTGCGGCACATCTTGCAGACGCCGCATTCAGGGCCATACAGCGGGATGACATGGTCCCCCACCCGCAGGTCCTTGACTTCCGGACCCACCTCGACGACGCGCCCGGCGCCTTCATGGCCCAGCACGGCCGGATAGACGCAGCTCGGATTGTTTCCCTCCACCGCGGTGAGGTCGGTGTGGCACAGGCCAGTTGCGGCAATCTCGACCAGCACCTCGCCGGGCCCGGGCCCGGCCACGGCGATGGTATCGACCACGAACGGGGTGTTCGGCTGGACCAGGATGGCTGCTGAACTGTTCGGCACATTGCACCTCGCTGTGGATGTTTCAGGCTGTTGCGGCGCTGGCGCGCCGGATGCGTGGACTCGGCAGGTCCTGCTGCTCGACCGGCTGGCCGCGCCCGATCAAGGCCATGGCCATCCGCACTTCGCGACCGCAATCGATCCCGATGACACCGCGCGGCACGCCGGTGTCCAGGTAGTGGGCCAGGTACGGCCCGTCGCCGAGCCGGCCGCGCTCTACGACCTGCATGCCATCAGCGGGCCGGCCCGCCAGTTGGATGTTGAAGCCGAATTGGTCGGTCCAGAACCAGGGCACCGGGCGCGCTGCCGGCTCCAGGCCGCAGATCGCGCGGGCCACGGCCGCGGCGTCGTCCTCTGCATTGCGCCAGGACTCCAGCCGCTCGTTCCGGCCGGCGGCCGGGTCGACATGGCGGGCCACGTCGCCGACCGCGAACACAGCCTCGTCCGAAGTGCGTCCCTGGACGTCGACGACGATGCCGTCGGACACCTCCAGCCCGCTGGTGCGCGCGAGGTCGTCGTTGGGCACGGAACCGATGCCGACCAGCAAGCCGTCGGCAGGAATGCGGCTGCCGTCCTGCAGCAGCACCCCGTGCCCGTCCAACGCCTGCACCTGCGCACCGAAGGTCATCACCACGCCGCGACCGGCGTGCACCCTGCACAGCCAGGAAGCGACAGCGGCCGGCAACATCCGCATCAGCGGGCGCGCTGCGGACTCCACCAGGGTGACCTCAGTCTCCAGTTCACGGGCGGCGGCTGCGACCTCCAAGCCAATGAAGCCAGCACCAATGATGGCGAGGCGACGGCCCGGGCCCAGCAGCGCCCTCAGGGCTTGCACGTCAGTGAGGGTGCGCAAGTAGCACACAGGCGCGTCCGCAGCGACAGTCCCAGGGAAGAGCCGGGGCCGAACGCCTGTTGCCAGGACCAGCACGTCGTACGTCACCACTCCTCCACTGCGCAACTGCACGCATCGGCTGCCGCGATCAATGGACTCGACACGCAACCCGAGATGCAGCTCGATCCCCTGCTCGCTCCAGCCGGGTTGCGACGCCAGCCGCAGCGACTCTTGTGTCGCGCGACCGAGCAGGAAATCCTTCGATAGCGGCGGGCGCTCGTACGGGAGTGCGCACTCTTCGCCGATCAGTTCGATGTCACCTTGGTACCCCGTCCGGCGCAACGCCAGCGCGGTGCGTCCCCCAGCCTGCCCGGCACCGACGATCACGACGCGCGACCTCACGCCGCTTCCCGCCGCAGGGGATGTGGCCTCAGGCCCGGTAGGCGCGGGCGCACTGTCCATCGAGGATCGCAAAACGTCGTGCCTTCTCTGTCCGCCGCAAGGGGGCGGGCTGACGCTACTGTCAGGCAGCCACGCGGGGCGCGCCAGTGCATTCTTTCAATGCGTGCATTGATCAACCCCAGGTACGCACGCAAAGGCCGCCTGCGATCCTGGCGGCGTTGCACCTCCAAAGCGCGAGACACCTTCCGAGACAAGCTCGCCGATTCCGGCCACCGCCACCTGTCTGAGGTCCAGTGGACACGCAGCCCTATTCGGCCACTTCCACCTTTACGCCGGCTTCGGCGAAGAGGGCGGCGAAACCGGCAGGCGGCGGAGCGTCGGTGAACAGCGCATCGACCTTTGCAGCGTGAGCTACCTCCACCATCGCGCCCCTGTCGAACTTGCTCGCGTCGGCCACGACCCACACCTGTCGCGAGTGGGAGATGGCTGCCTCGGTGACCTTCACTTCGCGATAGTCGAAGTCACGCATGGAGCCGTCAGGCTCGATCCCCGCTACGCCGAGAATGACGGTGTCGAAACGGAACTGCCTGACAAAGTCCACCGCGGCCTCACCGACGATGGCATGGTCGCGTGCGCGCACGAAACCACCGCACATATGGACCTCCATCTCGCGATTGACCGACAGCAGCTGCGCGATGGCCATGTCGTTGGTGACAATGCGCAGGCCCCTGTGATGGCGCAGCTCGCGCGCAACTGCGCAGGTGGTGGTGCCCACCGTCAGCATGAGCGAGCAGTCGTTGGGGATGCGCGCAGCCACTGCACGGGCAATGCGCATCTTGGCCTCGGCGTTCAGCGACTCGCGCTGCTGGTACGTCATGTTCTCGGCAGTAGCGCCCGCGCGCACACCGCCGTGAAAGCGGACGATGACGCCCGTCTGAGCGAGTTGCTGCACGTCGCGTCTCACCGTCTGCACAGATACACCCAGACGCTCTGAGAGTGTCTCGATGGACAGTGGCCCCTGCGACCGGGTCAGCTGGACAAGTTTCTCTTGGCGCGGATTCATGATGAGAGATCCTACCTTCCAAGGCTTTGCCATCGTTTCATTGCACAGGACGCAAGTAGGTCGCGGCCAGCGCGCGGAAAGACTCACGGCCCGTGGGCGCCGATGTCTCGGACTCGACAATGTCGGCCACGGCGTCGGTTGCCGCGAGCGCAGCCCTGGCGTCGAGGAACAGCAACCGCGAGCGGCGGGCCAGCACGTCTCCCACCGTGCGGGCATGTTCGCTGCGCACTGCAAAGCGCACCATGGCCTCGGTGAGGCCCGGCGCCACCTCACGCTGCGCTCCGGGGAGAGACGCCACGAGGGCTGCTTCATTGCCGTAGGACCGCAGTGACGGCGTCTCGGTGATGGAGACCGGGTCGGCGCCAACCGCACCCACGAGCGGTGTGGTCGCGGTGACGCAGGGTCCCCGGCGGTCGAGCAGGCCTGCGTCGCAGCACTGGTCCAGCACGTCTTGGGCCATGGAGCGATAGGTTGTCCACTTGCCGCCCGTCACGGTCACGAGCCCGTCGGGCCGCAGCAATACAGTGTGCTCGCGGCTGATCGACTTGGTTTCGCGGCCCTTGGCGGCGACCTCGGGATTCACAAGAGGGCGAAGGCCGGCCCAGGCGCTGAGGATGTCTTCGCGACGCGGCGGGGCAGCGAAGAAGTTCGCGCACTCGCGCAGCAGATAGTCAACCTCGCCCGGCAGTGGCTGCGGCTCCCGCGGGATCGCTGCACACTGCGAGTCCGTTGTACCGACGATCGTCTTGCCCAGCCAGGGGATCGCGAACAGCACGCGACCGTCGCTCGTCTTCGGCCAGAACAATGCCGAGGTCGTGGGAAGAAACGAGCGGTCGAACGCGAGATGCACCCCCTGACTGGGCGCGACGAGGCGACGCTGTGCGACTTGACCGGAGTCGGCCAAGAGGCCGTCTGCCCAGACCCCAGTGGCGTTGATCACACAGCATCCCCGCACCACGAAACGCTTGCTCGTCTCGACATCGACGGCGGCGACGCCAGCGATCCGGTGGCCTTCGCCGACCAGCGCCGTCGCCTCGACGTGCCTTGCGATCACAGCGCCACCTTGCTCGGCAGTGCGCGCAAGGGCGATGGCCAAGCGTGCGTCGTCGAACTGGCCATCCCAGTAGGAGACGCCGCCCCGCAGGCCTTCAGCGCGAACTGTCGGCAACAAGCGCTGGACACTCGCTGCAGCCAGCCAGCGCGTGGAGCCGATCCCCGCCCGCCCCGCCAGCAGGTCGTACGCCATGAGGCCCGCTCCGTAGAAAGGCAGGTGCCAAAACCTGTAGGCCGGCATGACGAATGACAGCGGCTGCGCGATGTGCGGCGCGTTCGCCAGCAGGTTCGCGCGCTCGTGCAGCGCTTCGTAGACCAGCTTGAAGTCTCCCTGCGCCAGGTAGCGCACGCCGCCATGCACGAGCTTGGTGGAACGTGAGGAGGTTCCCTCGCCGAAGTCGCCGCGCTCGAGCAGCGCGACGCGCAGCCCGCGCATCGCTGCATCCACTGCGATGCCGAGGCCGGTTGCACCGCCACCAATCACGATCGCGTCGAATGGCCGCTCGCCTTCCAGCATGCGCAGCGTCGTCATTCGCTGCCGGTCGGCCAGATACCCGTGCATACGAGCCCCGCTCAAGAGCGCGCGCGCAGTGCGATGAGCAGTGCCGCCAGCTCCGAGAAGCCTTCGCCGCTGCGCGCGCTCGTCACGAAGCGCGGCAACACCTCCATGCGCCCGGCGAACTCGCGCACGTTCGCCACCCCGACCGAGTAGGGGAAGTGCCCGAACATCGGCACGTCATTGGGTGAGTCGCCCGCATAGGCGAACCCTTCTCGGCCCCCATCGAGGTCGAGTCCCCACAACTCCTTGACCAACTGGCGCGTCATCGAAAGCTTGTCGTGATGGCCAAACCAGCCGTTGACATGGATCGAGCTCACTTTCGCCGTCATGCCCTCGCCTTCCATCACGCGGACGATCTCATCGACGTCTCGCTCGCACAGGCGCGGCACGTCCTCGCAGTAGTCGATGGCGAGGTCGTAGAGGCGGCAGAACTGATCGGAAGCCAGTGCTGCGCCGGGCACCTTGCGCAACACTTCTTGGGCCACCGCAGCGACCCGCTCGCGGTTGCGACGCAGCCCTTCCTCGTCCAGCGAATGCCGGGAGGCCAGCACACGCCGGCCGCGGTCGTACCAGTAACAGACGGCGCCGTTCTCGCCGACCACGGCGTCCACCGGCCACATGCGAGCGATGTGATCGCACCAGCCTGCGGGCCTGCCCGTGGTGACGATCAACCGAAGGCCGACGGCCTGCAACCGCTCCAGGGCCATGTAGGCATCGGCGGTCAGAAGACCTTCGGTGGTGACGGTGTCGTCGATGTCGGTGATGAGCGTGTGGATCCTTGAGGCCGCACGCGCGTCGAACTCAGCAATTGGAGTCAAAGACCCTCCCACTCGGCGTGGACTGGCTGGTGATCAGACCAGCGAACCTGCCCGTCGATCTCGATGTGCCGGGCCAAGCCCGCGATGTCACCCGTGCAGAGCACGTGGTCGCAGGCCAAGGGTTCTTTCACATAGGTCTTGTCGTAGCAGCCAAACGTTGGCGGCCGCGGTCCGTCGCCGTGCACCAGGGTGTGCACGTCGTAAAACGCGCTGGGTCCGCCGCCGCGCAGCAGGCTTCGAAACTCGTCGCTCTCAGCGTCGCAGTTGAAGTCGCCGCAAAGTATCGCGCTCGAAGTGCGGGGCCGCGAGCGGTACAAACCGCCCTCAGGACGATCGATGCGGGTGGCCGCCAGCGCCGTGTTTTCGGCATGGAGTTCTCGGATGCGTTCGATCTGCAGCGTGCGCTGGCCGGCCGAGTGATATTCAAGATGCGTGTTCAGGACCGTGAGCGGGCCTCTGGCTGCGCGCACCAGGATCGCCGTGCAGGCGCGGCGAACCGAGATCGATCCCTGAGCTGCGGCGAATGGCAGGAGGTGGTGCTCCACCTGCAAAACCGGCAGCCTCGTGGCGATCAGGTTGCCGAATTGCTCACGCTCGCCGCTGATGCCCGGGCCGTAATCCACCGCCGGTGTGAAGATGACTTCGAAACCGGGTAGGAGGCGCGCGACGGCCGCGGCCTGGTCCACCGTCTTGCCACCGGCGAGACCCGTGAAGTGCACGGCCACTTCCTGCAGGCAGAGCACGTCGAAGTCGCACAGCGCCTGCGCGTGCCGGATCACGCGCTCGGGGTCTACAGCGCCGTCGAGACCCCGGAACCACTGTACGTTCCACGACAAGAGCTTCATCGCAAACTCACTTCACGCCGGCTCGCATGAAGCTCTGCACGAACTGGCGCTGGAACAGCAGGAAGCCGACGAGCAGGGGCGCCGACGTCATGAGAGTCGCCGCCGTGATGATCGACCAGTCCACCCCCTGGTCGGTCGAGGAGAACACCTGCAGCCCGACCGTCAGCGGCCGCGACTCGACTGAATTGGTGATGATGAGCGGCCAGAGGAAGTTGTTCCAGTGGTGGCTGACGGAGACCAGGGCGTAGGCGAGGTAGACGGGCTTGGCGAGCGGCACATAGACCTTCATCAGTACCTGCAACGCCGAGGCTCCCTCCACCCGAGCAGCCTCGTCGAGTTCCTTGGGCACGGTCTTGAAAGTCTGCCGAATGAGGAAGATGCCGAAGGCCGAGGCGAAGTAAGGCAATCCCACGGCGAAGATGGTGTCACTGATGCCGAGCACGTTCATCGTGTTGTAGTTCTCGACGATGAGCACGTCCGGCATCACCATCAACTGCATCAACACGAGCAGGAACACGAAGTCCTTGCCCCTGAAGTCGAAGCGCGCAAATCCGTAGGCTGCCAAGGTGCCAAGTACCAGTTGGAACGCGAGCACCATCGTCACGAGCAGCGTGGTGTTCAGAAAGTAGCGCGCAAACGGCGCGGCTTCCCATGCGGCACGGAAGTTCTGCAGCGTGAGCGGTGCCGTGATGTCGAAGCGCGTCGCGTTGGCGGCCGGGTGGAACGCCGTCCATACCGCATAGGCGAGCGGCAGGATCCACAGCAGGCCGAGGAGCCAGGCGGCGATGGTCTCGAGCATCGGAAGCCCCTTGGGGGCACGTTCGGCGTGGCTCATTGGTAATGGGCCCTCTTGTCCAGCACGGTGAACTTCACAAGCGCAATCGTTCCGAGGATGACCAGCACGACGACGGTGAGCGCCGCAGCGTACGCGCCATCCCAGAAGCCGAAGCCCACCTGGTAGATGTGGAACAGGAGCAGCGAGCTCGCGTTGTCGGGGCCGCCCCTGGTCATCACGATGATGTGGTCGACGAGGCGAACGGCGTTGATGAGCGCATTCACCAACACGAAGATCGTGGTCGGCATGAGCAGCGGGAACAGCACGCGCCAGAAGTACTGCCAACGAGAGGCGCCTTCGAGCACGGCCGCTTCGCGCAGGCTGGGCGAGACTTGCTGCAATGCCGCGAGATAGAAGATCATGAAGAAGCCGGCTTCCTTCCAGATCGCGACGACGATCATGGCGCCCAGTGCATACGTCTTGTCGCCCAGCCAATTGGGTGAGGCGATGCCGAATGGCGAGAGGACCTGTGCGATAAGGCCGTACTGCGGCGTGTAGAAGAAGAGCCAGATGTTCGCCACGGCGATCATCGGCAGCACCGTCGGCGTGAAGTAGGCCAGGCGCACGAAGCCCTTGCCAGGCAGCCGCGCGTTGACGAACAGTGCCATGACGATCGCCAGCGCGATGGAGACCGGCACGGTGACGAGCGCGAACCAGAAATTGTTGTAGAGAGAGGCCCAGAAGACCGGGTCTTCCACCATGGTCCGATAGTTGTCGATGCCCACGAAAACCGAAGGTCGCGTCGTGGTCGAGTTGCTGAAGAAGCTGTGCCACAAGGTGGCCACCGCCGGGTAGTGGGTGAACGCCACCAGCAACACGAGCGCGGGCAGGATGAGCAGCCATCCTTGCCAGGGGTTTCTGGGACTCATTTCGATGTTTCCTGCGTGCGTGCGGGCCGCCGCGACGCGGCGGCCCGGAATCGGCTGGGTCGGTCCCGCTTACTTGAACGGGCGCAGGATCCGGGTCGCCTCGCGCTGGGCGTCCTTCAAAGCTTCCGCTGGCGGCTTGCTGCCCGTGAGCGCTGCCTGGATGGCATCGTTCAGGGCCTTGTTGACGCGCTGGCTCTCGTGCGTGGAAAGCTCTCCCACGGAGTTAGGCAACTGGTCGCGCGCTACCGCGGCGGCAGGCACGTCCCGCGCATAAGTCTTCATGGTGGGCGTTTCCCAAGCGGCGGGAGTCACAGCCACATAGCCCGTTGCGATGCTCCACTGAGCGGTGCGCTCGGGCTGCGTCAGCCACCTTGCAAACTTCACTGCAGCCTCGAGTTGATCAGGAGGGGCCTTCTTGAAGAAGTAGATGTTGCCGCCGCCGGTGGGGCTGCCCTGGCGCTTCTTCGCGGGCAGCATGCTCACGCCGAAGGGGAACGTTGCGTTGTTGCGGAGGTTGGTCAGGTTTCCAGTGGTGGTCCAGATGATTGCGGCCTTCTTCTCGAGGAAGTCCCTGGGCGTTGTGCCCCACTCGATCACGCCCGGCGGCATCGACTTCACCTTCGCCGACAGGTCCACCCAATACTGCAGGGCCTCCACGGCGGCGGGTGAGTCGAACTCGGTCTGATTGCCTTCGACGTTCATCAGGATGGCGCCATTGGCCGTGGCCAGCCCCTGGAACAACCAGTACGGGAAGCCGGATGACGGGATCTTCACACCCCACTGAGTGACGTTTCCGTTTGCGTCGGCCTTCGTGAGCTTCTTCGACATGTCGGCGAGTTGGTCCCAGTTCGCCGGGCCCTTCTCGGGGTCGAGGCCGGCCGCCTTGAAGAGGTCCTTGTTCCAGTACTGAACGATGGTGGAACGCTGGAACGGCACGGCCCAGGTCTTGCCCTTGGTGCGGCTGTTCAGCATGAAAGCGGGGTAGAAGCCATCGAGCCACTTCTTGTCGTCCGCGGTCTTGGCGATGTCGCCCACCGGCACGATGGCGTCCTGGTCGATCAGGGTGAACAGGTCCCCGGACAGCAGCACGGCCATCGTGGGCGGTGTGCCGCCTTTGGCCGCCGTCATCGCCTTGGTCAGGCTTTCCTGATAGGTGCCCGCATAGATCGGCTTCACCTTGATGCCAGGGTTCTCCGCCTCGAAGTCAGCGGCGAACTGGTCAATCACCTTGTTCAGCGGTCCACCCACGGCGATGGGATAGTAGAAAGTCACCTCCGTTGTCTTCTGAGCCCAGGTGGGCACGGAGGTCAGCAAATACGCAGCAGCAACTGCAGCGGCCTTCAGCAGGGTTCTTCTCACGGTTTGTCTCCTTTCAGGTTTGTCATCAACGTCATCAACACCACGCCTACACCTTCGGCTGTTCTGCGCTCGTGGCCCGCTCAGACACGCACATCGTCCTTGAAGCGATGCTCATGCGCCGCGTCCCAACCGAGGCGCATGCTTGCGCCCATCTGCGGACACAAATGACCCGGCAGCTTGGCCACCATGCGCCAGGTCCGCGCACCGTCGCAAACTTCAGCTACGACCAAGGTATCTGCGCCCAGATACTCGGTGCCCACCACGCGGCCCCGCACGCCATTGGCGTCGACGACGCGCACATGCTCGGGCCTCACGCCAATGGAAAGGCCAGCCCCGTCGACAGGGAAGATATTCATCGGTGGTGTGCCGATAAAGGTCGCGGCGAAGGTCGTCGCCGGCCGGTTGTAGAGTTCTTCGGGCGTGCCGTCCTGCTCGATTTGGCCGTTGCGCATGAGGATCACCTGATCGGCCATGCTCATGGCTTCGGTCTGGTCGTGCGTCACGTACACCATCGTCACGCCGAGCTTCTGCTGCAGGTCCCGGATTTCGCGGCGCATTTCCTGGCGCAGCTTCGCATCGAGGTTGGACAGCGGCTCGTCCATGAGGCAAACGGGCTGCTCGGCGATGAGGGCGCGCGCGAGCGCCACGCGCTGCTGCTGTCCGCCAGACAGTTGGCTAGGCTTTCTCTCTTCCAGCCCGCCGAGCGAGAGCAAGTCGACCACTCGCTTCAGGCGTCTTTCGTAGTCGGACGCGGGCTCCTTGCGAACCTTGAGCCCAAAGAGGATGTTGTTGCGCACGTCCAGATGCGGAAACAGCGCGTACGACTGGAACACCATCGACAGCTTGCGTTCGGTCGGACTCGCATGCGTGATGTCGCGTCCGCCGATGTGGATGGTGCCGCCCGAGGGCTCGTCCAGCCCGGCGAGCATGCGCAACGTGGTGGACTTGCCGCAGCCTGAAGGACCAAGCAGAACCGCGAACGTACCGGCCCGGACTTTGAAACTGATTCCATTCACGACGGTCGTCGTGCCCCAGGTCTTGCTGATCTGATGGAGGACGATGTCGGTCATAGGGGCGTGATGCTGTAGCTGACGATGTCGTGGCGTGCCGCTTACGCGCTTTGGGGTGTGACGTTTCGATCAAATACGATCAGAAACCGTCAATTATGTTGTTCGTTATTGAGCGTACGGTATAGGTGTTTCTACTTGCGCGTCAATCAATGGGGCGAAATTGAGGCCGTGCAAGCGCCAAACGTTGCGATCAGTGATTGAGGTACCCACGACAAGACGCCGGGAGGCCCCGAGTGCCCCGGCGCCCGCGGACGGGGCTGGGCTCAGATGATCCGCGCCCTCAACCACGAAGTCACTATCTCGGTGGCGATCACTACGGCAAAGATCACCGCGAAGATCAGCCCGACCTGGTCCCAGTAGAGGTTGTTCATGGCACTGTCCAGCGCCACACCAATCCCGCCGGCGCCCACCAGTCCCAGCACCGCAGATTCGCGTATGTTGATGTCCCAGCGCAGCAAGGCGACCGACCAGAAAGCCGGGCTGACCTGCGGCCAGTAGCCCTTGGCCAGCAGCATGCTGCGCGGCGCCCCACAGGCCGTCAGAGCCTCAACGGGCCCGCGTTGGGCCTCTTCAATGGCTTCGCCAAACAACTTGCCCACAAAGCCGATGGATCGAAACGCAATGGACAGCACCCCGGCCAAGGCCCCCGGGCCAAAGATGGCCACAAAAAGCAAGGCCCAGATCAAGGAGTTGACCGAGCGCGTGGAGACGAAGATGAACTGGGCAACCCAGTTCAGTGTTTTGTTCGGTGTGAAATTGCGCGCCGACAAGAAAGCCAGCGGCACCGCAATGAGCAGGGAAATCAAGGTGCCCAGCGTGGCGATGTGGAAGGTTTCGATCAGGGCGGGGTGGATGTTGCCGGGGTAAAACTTCCAGTCAAACGGCCACATGCGCTTGAACAGGTCGGCCGTCTGCTCGGGCGCGTCGTACAAGAACTCAGGAATGATTTCAACTTTCTTCAGAGCCCAGACAAAGGCCACCACGGTGACGATATAAAAGGCCGAGCGGCCGATGCGCTCGGCTGCACTGAAGCGGTCCCAGCGCTGCGCTCTAACGGTTTGAAGTCGGCGGTTCACCGAAAGATCTTTTTCAGGCCGTTGGCCAGCAACTCCGCCAGCATGATCAGCGCGATAATGACGATCAGGACCGTCAGCACTACGTCGTAGTCAAAGCGTTGGTAAGCGGTAAACAGTGTCGCGCCAATACCGCCGCCGCCCACAATGCCGACCATGGTGGAGTTGCGCAGATTGGAGTCAAACTGATAAGCACTCAGGCCAATGAAGCGGGCAAACACCTGCGGTATCACCGCCATGATCAGGACACTGAAAAAACCGGCGCCCGTTGAGCGCACCGCCTCAACCTGCTTTTCGTTGAGCTCCTCCAGCACTTCGGCAAACAGTTTGCCGATGAAGCCCAGACTGGAAACGATCAGGGCGAGCACGCCGGCCAGCGCGCCAAAGCCCACCGCTTTGACGAACAAGATGGAAACGATCACCGGGTGAAATGAGCGGCAGACCGCGATGAACACGCGCGCACTGGCCGCCAGCCAGCCCGGGGACAAATTGCGCGCTGCCATCAGCGACAGAGGCAGGGACAAAAGCACGCCGACGACCGTGGCGATCACCGCAATTTGTATCGTCTCGAGCATGCCGGAGGTGATCAAATCGATCTTGTCGGGCGCCATGTTGGGCGGGAACATCCGGCCAAACAGCTTGGCCGCCTGCGGCAAACCGCTGACGATGCGTTCCCACGAGACATGGACTTGTCCGGCGGCGTAAAGCACATACAGCCCCAGCCCGATCCAGGCCAGACGGCCTGGCCAATGCGCGACAAACGCCGCGGGGCGTGGGGTGCGGCCGAGTGCCGGATTGCTCACGCTTGCCAGTCCTCGCCGCCGTAAATCTCATTGAGATGCCGGTCTTGCAAGGCGTCTGGTGGCCCGTCAAAGACCACTTGGCCACGCGACATGCCGATGATGCGGGTGGCATAGCGGCGCGCCAGATCCACGTTGTGGATATTGATAATGACCGGTACCTCGCGTTGTCTGGAAACCTGGTCCAGCAACTCCATGATCTCGACCGAGGTCTTGGGGTCCAGCGACGAGGTCGGCTCGTCTGCCAGGATCAGGCCCGGGTCCTGCATCAGGGCGCGCGCAATGCCGACCCGCTGGCGCTGCCCGCCAGACAAAGCGTCCGCACGGCGGGAGGCAAACTCTTGCGACAGCCCGACAGAATCGATCAGGTCAAAAGCCCGCTCGATGTCTTGGGCCGCAAACTTGCGCAGCAATGGCCGCCACACCGGCAGGCTGCCAAGTTTGCCGCAGAGCACGTTTTCAATCACCGTCAGGCGTTCGACCAAGTTGTATTCCTGGAACACCATGCCGATGTGGCAACGCGCCTCGCGCAAGGCCTTACCTTTGAGCTGAGCAAGGTCTAGCCCCCTAAACATAATCTGCCCGGCGGTCGGGTCAACCAGTCGATTAATGCAACGGATCAACGTGGACTTGCCAGTGCCAGACGGGCCGATGATGGCCGTGACACCGGAGGCCTCAATGCGCAGGTTGATGTCCTTGAGAACCGGCTCGCCCCTGCGGTACTCCTTGTACAGGCCGGTGATCGACAGCAGCCCCGGCGCTAAGGCGCTCATGCTCATTGCTTCTTGGCTGGTGCCGCCGCTGCCGCCGCTGCACGCTTGGCGGCGGCTTCGGCTTCACGCTTGGACTCGGCTTCATACGCCGCCCTGTTGTAAGGCGTGCCGGATTTCTCGGCGACATCACGCACCACGGCCCAGTCTTTGGCATAGGTGATGGGCACAAAGCGGTCGCCGCCGAAGAGTTCCTTCTGCATCGCGGGGGTGAAGCGGAAGGAGAAGAAGCACTGTTTCAGCTTGGCGGCGAGATCGGGCTTTAGGTCGTGCGCGTGGGCAAAGGACGAGGTCGGGAACACAGGGCTGGTGTATATGACGCGGAAGTCCTGCAACTTAACTGTGCCGCGAGTCGCCATTTGCTCCAACACAACCGAAGCCACGGCTGCCATGTCGTAGTCGCCCGAATTGACGCCTAACACCGACTTGTCGTGGCCGCCCGACATCATGGGCTTGTAGTCGGTATCAGAGTTGAGGCCTTGCGCTGGAAACAACACCCGAGGAGCAAGGTGACCCGAGTTGGACGAAGGTGATGTGTGCGCCACCTTCTTGCCCTTAAGGTCAGCCAGGCTCTTATAGGGGCTGGAAGCCTTGACGACGGCTTGCAGGGTGTAGCCTATCACTTGGTCGCCAGTGCCTTGGGCGGCGAAGGGCACCGCTCCGGCGAGGTTGACAGCGAAACCCGTGGGGCCCGTGGAGAATCCCGAGAAATGCAAGCGACCGGAACGCATGGCCTCGATTTGGGCCGCGTTGGACTGGACCGGGTAGTAGACGATGCGCTTGCCGACACAACTCTCGAGGTGCTGGGTGAAGGGCTTGAAGGCGTTGGCGTAGACAGCCGGGTCCTCGATTGGGGTGTAGGCCCAAATGAGGGTGGCCGGATCGCGCCACTTCGAAGGGTCCTTGGGGGCGTCGGCGACGAGGTCACCGTCCGCGTCGCAGTACAAGGTGTCAAGTTGACCCCTGTTTGAGCACTCCTGTCCCATTGCGGCCCCAGCGGCCCCCATCATGAGCACGGCCACGATACCGGTCTTCGAAAGGCATTTATTCATCGTCGGTCTCCAATCTTCCCGAGTGCCCGGGCGTCTGGTTACGCGCGGTCGCCCCGCGCAAAACAGGAGGGCGCGCTGTGACGGACACCATGTCCGTTATCCAAGAGTGATCAAGCCATCAACGGATAGAAGCTGCCCTTTCGCTCACGACGGTCGTCGTGCCCCAGGTCTTGCTGATCTGATGGAGGACGATGTCGGTCATAGGGGCGTGATGCTGTAGCTGACGATGTCGTGGCGTGCCGCCCACGCGCTGCTGAGTTGCGTGAGCCCGCCGCGGGTGCGCGTTCGGATGGTCATCTCGTACTTCACCGTGCGGGCCACCAGGTCGCGCAGGCAACTGACCTGGTGGACTTCGAAGCTGAGCGAGCGCAGGAAGGTCTTGAGTGCAGGCTCATCGATCGCGCTGTCGACCGGCACGACGACCGAGTGCGCCGCGTAGGAAAACGAGGGGAGAACGCCCTCAAGGCGACGAAAGAGCGACAGAGCGCACACCGTGGCCAGCGTGACAGCGACGAGGGGGAACCAGAAGCCGACGCCGGCCAGGATGCCGATGGCGGATGTGATCCAGATGGAGGCGGCGGTGGTCAGGCCGCGCACGGCCACTCCTTCCTTGATGATGACACCCGCGCCCAGAAACCCGATGCCCGTCATTACCCCCTGCGCCATGCGCGTCGGATCGACGCGCACCGTCTCAGTGCCGTAGGGAAACCATTGCGCTTGGTAGACGGTGACGAGCATCAGCATCGCAGAGGCGAGGCAGACCAGCGAGTGGGTGCGCAGGCCCGCCGGCCGACCGTGATAGCTCCGCTCGAAGCCGATGACCGCGCCAGCTGCCAAGGCCGCGCTCAGACGACAAAGGATCTCGACGTGCTCGCCGTGCCAGCCTATCCAACCCAAGATGAGAGACATCTCCAGCACCGTTGCTTCGCCTCGTCGTTGTGTAATAGCGCGTCAATACGAGCAAAATTATTGAGTGTTTATGAGCGATTAGTATCAGTAGTTGTACTGAGTCGCTCATTTGCACAACAGGTCCTGGGTACTCGCAGGCGAGACTCGTTTCCCGAGAGAAGCGGGGTGCCTGTTGACCATGACCCGCCTGATGAGGCCCCGAAAGGCCCCCCAAGCGGGGCCACACGAACCTCAGAGCAGCAACCTCCCGCGCCTGGCGCGCCGCGCGCGCCCTTCGCCTGGCGCCCCTTCGCCTTCGGCCTAGCCGGCTACGGCATGTTCGGCATCGGCTACATCGGCTACATGACCTTCATCATCACCCTGCTGCGCGAGCAGGGCCTGG
>Ga0315904_10003754_pt1 | contig 22102 bp, 32 predicted proteins | sample LakEriMetagenome_6_FD_203529 | JGI IMG/M metagenome (GOLD analysis project Ga0315904, IMG submission 203529) | Freshwater fungal communities from buoy surface, Lake Erie, Ohio, United States - Buoy 12 MA120 | ecosystem: Environmental > Aquatic > Freshwater > Lake | place: USA: Lake Erie, Ohio... | reverse complement strand
GCGTCAAATCGGTGATGCTATTCTATTTTGGGAAGTATCCCAAGAAGACTAAACCGGCTAAAGACATCACTCTTCCAATCAGGCTATGGCCTAAAGCGAAGTACTACATTCGCTGTACGACCAAAGGCAACATCGGCAAGAACAATCTTCTTTATTTTAGAGAGCTGTTCAGAGGACACCAGTTCGAACTCGTAGAAGACATGGTCTCAGCTGACATGCTCTTCATCCACCACGAAAACTATAATGCTTTTGGTGGAGTAGTCAGAGAATGCTGTGTAGATTTTGCCAGAGCTCTCAAAGAATGGAAAAAGCCTGCAACAGTCTTCTATAACGATGAACTTTTCTCTGGTTTCTATGATCTTAGAGACTACATTGAAAATAGAGCAAAGAACGAGAACTTCTTAATTAAGAATCCAGGCATACTCGACAAAGTCAAAAGAAAAGAAGATTGGACCAACGTCACCCTGTTGATGAATGAGAACAAAATTACAGATTGGGCTGATGAACATGTATGGGACGGACCGGTCAAAGATCAAATTACAGTGTCTTATTTGTCTGACATTATTCTCTATGATCTCCCTACTTCAGGTATCAGAGGCAAGTCAGAATATGAGAAGAAAGGAGTCTATGTTCCTCTCTTCACTGCAGAGAGAATTTCTGTCTGTGATAAATTATTCAACGGCAACGTGGACATTACCTTCGCCGGATCTCGATCAGATGAATTGAAAGAAAACATCAGAGGTAACGGCAAGTACATAAATAACATAGAACTACCTAATTTTCTCAGAAAGTTCGATTGGACGATCTACATCGGAAAAGGCAAACAGTCTTCTTATTTAGGAGCAACTTTTTACGAGCCTCTTCTAAAAGGTCTTCCAGTTTTTGTCTGGACGGAAACTGATAAGATGAAGAAAGTTTTCGGAGATCTAGATTGTTACTTTAGTAACGAATCAGAACTCAAAGCATTGGTAGAAAAATGGAATATGAGAGAGCTCTTCAAAGAACAAGTGAGAAGAATTTTTAATTCTGAAGTCGAGGACTCTCCGATAGAAATTGAATCTGAAATCCCTACACCTTCTCCGGAACCAGTTCCAGAGAAAAAGAAAATAATGTCTCTTTTCTAATGATTGCAATTGTAAGAACTAGACCGCCTTTCGCTCGAGTCGAATACGAACCGTATCATTTTTTAAGATGGACCTCACTTTTTCCTGAAAAGGAATTTGTCTGGCTTACCAAAAACCCTGACAAGATCAAAGGGAGATTTGGAGTCGACAATTTTCCAGCCATTAGATCTTACGACATGGCTGATTATTTCGATTTTGACACGGTAGAAGAAAAGGTACAGTTCTTAGAAAAGGCAGTCTCTGACTTAGGCATCACTCAACTGATCACCATACACAACGACATCCGCTCTCAGTTTAAGAGCGGATCAGAAGAAAAAGGAATTTCTTTCTTTGAGACTCAGAAGGTTCCTACTTTTGCTTCAGTGCGGTCTTTTTATGAAATGTCTTTCATCGGCTATCATTTAAGCAAGAGCCTTCCGACTCTTCACATCTTTGTCGATCCCCAAGAAGGACATTGGCACAAGATCAACGGAGCTGATGAGAAGAACTTTTTCTTCTATGAGAATTCTCGCATCAATGCTCAATACTTTCCTTTTGTCGAGTGGAGCTTTGCTCAAGAACTTGACAGAAAAAGAAAAAAGTCTAAGAAATTCTCTTTTGGATTCACGGTAGTTACAGAAGACAGAGAGTCTCTCTACCACCAACTAACAGCGCTGAACGAGCATAACATCAACTTCCTGGTCAAATTTCCAAAATTGGACATTGATACCACAGTCAAGAGATCAGATTATGCTCAAATGTTAGAACAGAGCGAGTTCACTCTGGTTATTCCTTCTTACGAAGATACGGATTTTTCTTCTATCAGATTCTGGGATGCTCTCACTAAAGATTGTATACCGTTCGTTCTAGATAGCTGTCAATGGGAACAGGCTTTCATCGAACATCCTGAGATTTCACAGATTCTGAGAGAAGATCTTCTAGTCTCAGTAGAGACTGTAAAAGACAAGATAGAAAAAACTGATCACGCCTCTCTTCTCCAAAAGATAAAATCTACTTCAGATTGGAAAAAGCTGAAGAATAGAGAATGGTTCATCGAAAAATCGAAAGCTTTCTTTGAATCTCTAGCAGAGACTCCAAAAGCTGCTCCCATCAAAGAGAAGAAAATAATCTCACTTTTTTAATGTCCGAAATAGTTCTTCAAGGTTTCTTGATGAAAAAGAAAGTTGAAGTCTCCTCTACGAAAGCCGAACAGATCAGAAATCAGAACATTTCAGCTCAGATATACGCCGCTATTTCTTCAGCAATTCTAGGCGGCGGTACCGTCGATGCTGTTAAAGATTCTATTGGAAAGGGCTTCAGCGAAGGGAAAAATCAGGTCGAGAATCTAGAAAATTCTTTAGAATACAGATCAGAATACTTTCAGTACGGAGATTCTGACTCTTTATCTAGGATTCGTGAAATAGAATCAAATCCTGACTTCGATAGATGGATTGACCAGCTTACCATCGAAGATATTAAGTCATCGATCTCAGCTTCCTGAATTTAGATATATAGAAAACAAAATTAGATATCCTGAAATGAGAATAAATGCCTTCTGGGACTTTGTCAGTGAAGGAAGTAAGGCTCCCTCTCAAAAAACTGAGCAGATGAACTTAGTTATCCTAAGCAGCAACACGAGCAATGAGACAGTTCAAAAATTTGAATCTTCTGCTGCAGAAAAAGGCTTTAACGTTTATTCGTTTGAGCCGCAAAAGCTTACGATAAAGAAGCTTGACAGCGGTCTTTTTAAGTTTGCAGATGAGAATGGTGAAGGTCCTGAGCTCAGTAGAGACACTACTGCAATTCTTTCGAGACGTGGAGTCCTCGCTGGAACTCACACCAAGAACCTCCTCTTCCAATTAGAAAAGAACAAATTCTTCTGCGTGAATAGCCTAGAATCGATGGAAATATGTGAGAACAAATTTCTTACGTCGATCCAACTTTCTAACAATGGTCTTCCGGTTCCTAAGACTGCTCTCCTACCAGATGACAAAGCAATCGATAAAGCTCTAAAGCAAGTCGGGGGTAAGTTTCCATTAGTCGTAAAGCTGTTAAGCGGTACCCAAGGTATCGGAGTATCTGTAGTTGATTCATACTCTTCTCTGAAGTCAGTGTATCAAACTCTCAGAAAGCTTGACAGAAAGGCTGAGATCTTGATCCAGGAAATGATTCCTTCCAACTACGATCTCAGAATACACGTCCTAGCTAAAAATGGCGATGCATCTAATTCTGAAGATGCTCAAATTATCGGAGCGATGAGACGTAATAAAGTCAAGAAAGATTTTAGAACTAACTTTTCTCTCGGTGCAACTACGCAAAAGGTAAAACTTACTGATGACATAGCTGAAATTGCTAAGAAAGCAGCTTTGGCTGTAGGATGTGTTTGGTGTGGAGTCGACATTATCATCGATAAAAAGACTGGAAAACCTTATGTGTTGGAAGTCAACAGCTCACCTGGCATCAAAGGAATTGAAAAAACTACTGGATTATCGATCAGCGATCAGTTAATGACATTCTTGCAGGACAAACAGAATTGGACAATTGAAAGAGTAGAAGCTGGATTCAGAGAAGTCATTGAAGTAGAAGGAGTCGGAGAATTCGTTGCCAAGTTTGATACAGGAAACGGATCAAAAAGCTGTTCAATGCATACCGATGAGATGGAAATAGACGGAGATATTTGCAAGTGGACGCTTAAGGGCAAGACGTACAAAAATAAAATTGTAGGCTACTCAAGAACTGAAGTCGGCGATAGTGTTGAAGAACGTCCTATCATTAATCTGGACATTACATTTGCAGGAAAGACTTTTGAAGAAGTTCCAGTAAGTCCAGTAGACAGAAGAACAAAGAGCACACCTTTCTTGGTCAATAGAAAATTCATGGAGAGAGCTGGCATCAGTATCAATCCTGAAAAAGAATTTACGCTTATCTCAATCAAGAAAATAGACAAGGACTTTGATCCAGCCAGAGCAAAGGGGCAGAAACACGCAGGAATAAATTTACAAGATGACGAAGACGAATAAGTTAGTAAGACTCTTCGAAGAGTTTTCCATCCGAAAGAAAATACTCATACTTAATTTTGATCCAGGATCAGTCTCCGAACCAGGGACTGAAGACAAATATGCTAGAGGTCACAAAAGAGCAGACACTCTTCTCATCGAACTAGCAGGAGAGAAAGGTTTGGATGCAGTCTCTCTGCAGTATGATAAACTCGTAATTGATGGAGAAGAGATCTATGTCGGAGAAAAGCGCTTATGCGATTTCGATTATGTCATAATGGGCATGATGGCAAAAAAGACGGAGATCGTCAATCCCATCTTGCAATACCTAGAAAAACACGGGATACTTCATTTTAACTACGGGACTCCTTCAGACAGAGGAAACAAACTGCAAGACATGTGCAATTTGATCCAAGCAGGACTTCCCTACGTTCCAAGTTTAGTCACAGCTAATTCAATAGAAGCCGTAAAATACGTCAATACTCATTGGAAAGGAGAATATCCAGTTGTCTGTAAAGTGATAAATGCTTCTCAAGGCGACGGTGTCAGTAAATGTGATTCTGCTAAAGAGCTTGAAAAAGCTTTCTCAGATACTAAAGATCCTCAATACGAAGATTTTAGGATGGTCCAAAAATTCATTCCTAACGATGGAGACTATCGAGTCCTCATTTTCTGTGACAAGATCATAGCTATCGCTAAAAGAGTTTCTAAAGACCCAAAGAAAGAATTTAGAAACAACATGTCGAAAGGTGGCCGCGGTTTCGTGGCTGATTTACCACACGATGCTTCTCAGCTGGCTCTAGATTCTGTAAAAGTTCTAGACAAAGAAATGGCTGGGGTGGATCTCATCCAAGACAAAAATACAGGAGAATGGTACATCATGGAAGTCAATTCTGCTCCACAATACCACTATTTTCAAGAGATTTCTGGAACTGACTTTCCTCAGATGCTTATAGATAAGATATACTCTGAACTTTATGGAACAGCAAGAATTGAAAGGGCCTGATAAGGGATTAGGTGATACTGTAGCTAGAATCACCTCTTTTACCAGAATTGATAGGCTAGCAAAAAGAATCGCAGAAGCAGTCGGAGCTAAAGATTGTGGTTGTGATGAGAGGAAAAAGCTCCTCAACGAGATGTTTCCTTACGGGAAAGATTCTCAACAAAATAATCAAACAAATTGAAAAAATTTCTATTAGGATTTGTAGCCTTAACGTTTGTTCTGGCTTCTGCAGTTGCGCAAGATACCGTAAGACTCAAACATCAAAATTACGTCTCAGTTTTCAGCAAGTCTCTCAAATATCCAGTCATGGTTGAGTGGTGGGTGACTAAAGCTAAAGTGACTTGTCAACAACCTATCCCTAGAAAAGACGATTTCCAACCCGATCCTCTCTTACCTGAACACACAAATTTGATGAAAGACTATGTCGGTAGCGGAACTGACAGAGGCCACATGGCTCCAGCTGCTGATAACCAGTGTTCAGGGCCGAAAGCGATGGTTGAATCTTTCTATTTTTCTAACATGGCTCCTCAGTACGGAGCTCTGAATAGAGGAGATTGGAAGACTTTGGAGATGAACACTCGTAAGATGGCTGCAGAGTCTGACTCTCTTCATATTTGGGCTGGAAACGTAGGAGAAGCCAAGAGAATCGGAAGAGTAGCGGTTCCTACAAAGTGCTGGAAAGTCATCCACATCAAAAAGACCAATACTTGGAAAGCTTACATCTTCGATAACAATACCGTCAAGGCTGATGGGATTGAGAATAACGAAGTAAAGATCGAAGCTGTCGAAAAGCTGACAGGTTTCAAGTTCAAATAATCTTTGTAAAAAAGAGGAAAAGTCTTTTTTCTTTTCATCAAACTTTTCTATCTTTGGCAAAGATACTTTTCATGCCCAAGACCTTCTTTACATCTGATACCTATTTCGGCCGGACTAATGCTATAACTCTCTTTAACAGACCTTTTCCAGACGTCGACGAGATGAATATCGAACTCGTGAAAAGATGGAATAGCAGAGTAGGGAAGAGCGACACTGTCTATCATTTAGGAAACTTTGCATGGGATCCAATCACCGCATCTTTTGCGATAGAACTTCTAAACGGAAAAGTCTTTTTTCTTTTAGGACATTCAGACGATTCGTTAAAGGAGGTCATTCTCAAGTCTTCTAAGAACAAAAAACTTCTCAAAGATCAGATTATAGAGATACCTGAGTTGAACGTAGTCGCTTCTCATTATCCTCTAGAATCTTGGAACGGCAAAGAATTTGGAGTGATCCACTTTCATGGACATCAACCTTCCCTAAAGACTGACTTGAAAAAATCTTTAAGAATCAACTGCTGCGTTGATAACTGGGATTACTACCCGGTAGAATACTCGACCATACTAGACATCATAAAAATTGAAAAAGAAAGTTAGACTATCTTTTTCGTTTTCAGAAACTTTTTTTAGATTTGTATAATTATGAAGGAAACCTACAGAGAACTAGCCATTGCATTTAAGGAGAGTAAGTCAGAAACCGTTTTTAATCGGCTATACGCCAAAATGAAACCTGGTTTGATGAATTACGTGTTTAACATCGTCAGAAATGCTGATGCCACGGAAGATATAGTTTCTGATACCTTAGCGAAACTTTACACCCACATTGACAGTTATGATCCCAATTTCGAGGTTACTACTTGGATGTATCGAATAGCTCGTAACAGTGCTATTCAATTCATCTATCAACAACAAGCCAAGATCAGTCTAGACAAATTTAAAGACTGGGGATTTGATGCTACCGAAAATGCAGCAGGTGATCTTTCAGTAGGATTCAATTCAGGCCTCGAAGGAGGTTTTCCAACTGAACACTTTTTTGGAAAAACAGAAGAAGACTACATCCAAGAATCTGCAGTACTTCTCAGGAAAAAAGAACTCGTCATAGAAGCCATCACTGGCTTAAAGATGAAATACCGCCGCATCATGGAAGATAGATTCATCCACAAACTCAGCTATCAAGCAATCGTGGACAAGAACAACGATCCTATCAACCAAAAAATCGACAATCTCTTAGAAGAAATTGCTCAGGTTGAAACTGATGAACAGAAGAAAAAGATCTACTTTACCATCGAAAGAAGCAAAAGAGAACTAATCACTCTTCAAACTGTCAAGAATAGAATTAATCGTGGTAGAAAGAGTGTCCAAGAAATTCTTCTCAGACACCCGCTTTTCAAGAATAAATAATACTAATAAACACGTATTATGAAATTCATGAGCTATCAGGCTTTTAACGAAGGTTTCGACCATGTAGATGAGATCAATCAGGCTCTCGTCAATGCGATGAAACAATATCACGAATCTTCAACCAGACTCCATCTGTTGCAGAAAAGATTCATAGACACACCCAAAGAAAAAATCGGTGAAAGAGAATCTTTAAAGAAGGCTTTGATAGAAGCTAATAGAAACATGCAGGCGAGACAGAGTGAATTTCATTCGATTCTGGCTGATAACGGTGACGGAGACATCTTTAACGATAATAGAGATCAATAGTGCTGATTCACATAGCTCCTGAAGAATTAGAAGAAGAATTTAGAAAGAGCTGGAAACTAGGGCACATTAAGTTTCCTTCAATAGATTATGCAGACAATGCAATCTACGCAATTTTTGAGGAAAAAACAGTGATCATTTTTAGATTCGACAAGTTCGGTTGGATCAACGATAATCGATACAATTCTTATCTCATCTCAGCTGGATCAGCTGGCATTACCATTTTCATAGAAAAAAATTGAAACTTTTCGCCTTCTTGTTTATACAATATGTATGAATCAAAGAAGCAAAATACTCGTGACTGGTGGTTCGAGCATGGTCGGCACTCATCTTAAAACATTGCTGCCCGATGCTACTTATCTTACCAGTAAACATGTCGATCTTACAGATCAGGCTGATGTGAGAAGAATGATAAAATACTTTCAGCCTGAGACAGTGATACATTTAGCCGCTAGAGTAGGCGGTATCTTAGACAACATAGCTCACCCTGCAGAATACTTTTATCAGAACGTGATGATGAACACTATCCTGATGGAAGAGAGCAGAAAGGAAGGAGTTGAAAAGTTCGTTGGTATTTTATCAACTTGCATTTATCCTGACGTAATGCCGATAGAATCATATCCTCTCAAAGAAGAGGACCTTTTCTCCGGCCCTCCTACTCCTACCAATTTCTCATACGGTTACGCTAAGCGTTGTTTAGCAGTCCAGACTGAAGCTTACAACAAAGAATACGGACTTAGCTACAATTATCTTACGCCTTGCAATCTTTACAGCGAACACGATAAATTCATTCCTGGCAAGGCCCATTTTGTAGCAGACCTCGTGAGAAAAATAGTCGAGGCGAAGAAAGGAGATAAAAAGCTCACCCTCTTCGGTTCAGGCAACCCTCTCAGACAAAACATGTACGCAGGAGATCTAGCTAAAGTGATCAAGACATGCCTCGATAGAAACATCAGCGACAGTTTTAACGTCTCAGTCTCTGAAAATCTTTCTATCAGAGAAACTGCTGAAATTGCTCTAAGAGCATGCGATGCAGAAGAAATAGAAATTCTATGGGACTCTAGCAAGCCTGATGGCCAATATAGAAAAGACGTTTCTAATCAAAAGATGCTCAGCATCATGCCAGATTTCAAATTTACTTCTTTGGAAGAAGGCATCAAAATTACATACAAAAAAATGATACAGAATGATTAAGCTTGTGAGCGACACTATCGACAGAGAAGACATCAATGCTCTCATCGATTGGCTAAAACAAGACCCTATTCCTAAATTGACTAAGGGCGAATTAACAAAAGAGCTCGAGAAGAGATGGGCTAAGAAGATGGGCACGAAATACTCAGTATTCGTGAACTCTGGATCTTCAGCAATTTTACTTCTCTTGGCTGCTTTGAAAGAGCAGGGAATCTTTGACAAAAATAAGAAGATCGCAGTTCCTTCACTTTCTTGGCTGACTGATGTTTCTTCTCCAATCCAACTAGGACTGAATCCTGTTCTCGTTGATTGCAACCTAGAAGACTTATCGGTAGACTTAGAACACTTAGAAAAAGTCTTCATCAAAGAAAAACCAGCGGCCATGATCTTGGTTCACGTCCTTGGTTTCGTTCCAAAAATGAATGATCTCGTAGAACTCTGTAGAAAATATGGAGTTCTCATCGTAGAAGATGTTTGTGAATCAATGGGATCCAAGTACAAAGGAAAACATCTAGGTAGCTCAAACATGACCGTCGGCTCAGTGTACTCAACTTATTTCGGTCATCATATTTCCACGATAGAAGGAGGATTCATCAATTGTAACGATTCTGATCTCTATCATCTTTTATTAGCTTTGAGAAGCCACGGTTGGGACAGGGATCTTCCGGCTAACGTTCAAAAGACTTGGAGATCTAACCATGATATTGAAGAATTTGACGCTCTTTACACTTTCTATTATCCAGGCTTTAATCTCAGATCTACAGATCTACAGGCTTTTTTAGGATTGAGACAGATAGAGAAATTGGAAGGATTTGCAGAAAAAAGACAGATAAATTTTGGAATTTATCACGAGAATATCTCAAGCAACATGTTGGAAATCAAGCATCGAAAAGGTGACTTCATCTCAAACTTCGCCTACCCTGTAGTACATTACCGAAGAGTGGAGATCGTAAAAGCTCTGAAAAAGATCGGAGTTGAGGTAAGGCCTCTGATCGCTGGATCAATGGCTGAAAAGCCTTTTTGGAAGGGCAAGAAACCAAAGATGCCAAACTGTGAGCTGATCAACAAATTTGGCTTCTATCTTCCTAACCACCAAGATTTATCTCGAGAAGACATTATCTCGATCTGTGACATAGTAAATTCTTTTTCATGAAATACTGCTTTGATCTAGATGGCACTCTCTGCACCAATGAATGGCCTAATTATTCAGCTGCTAAGCCTTTCCCAGAGAGGATCGAAAAGGTAAACGAGCTGTACTATAGAGGCAATATCATCGTGATAGACACTGCTAGAGGTTGTAACAGCGGAACTGATTGGAGGTGGCTTACTGAAAAACAACTTACTGAATGGGGCGTAAAATATCACGAACTCAGAGTAGGAACAAAGGTCGCCGCTGACATCTACATCGACGACAAAGCAATAAATGAAAAAGACTTCTTCAAAAAATAAGACAATAAATGAGCAAAGCCGCGCTAATAACAGGTATTAATGGTCAAGACGGAGCATATCTGTCATCTTTTCTATTGGACAAAGGGTACGAAGTTCATGGGATAGTAAAAAGAAACTCAGTCGCTGAGAATCAGACGTATCGAGTAGATCACATCTTCGATAGACTAAACTTACACTATGGAGACATGACTGACATGTCTTCACTCGTCAGAGTCATCGGAGAAGTTCAGCCGGTTGAAATATACAATCTAGCTGCTCAAAGCCACGTAAGAATCAGCTTCGATCAACCTGTCTACACGACTAATGTCGTGGCTTTAGGGACTCTAAATCTATTAGAAGCTGTGAAGTCACTCAAATCTGATGCTAAGATCTATCAGGCCTCCTCATCAGAAATGTTTGGAAACTCTATTGATCCAGACGGGTTCCAGAGGGAGACAACTCCGATGCATCCAGTCTCGCCTTACGGCTGTGCTAAACTTTACGGATATAACATCGTTAGGAACTATAGAAATTCTTATGAAATGTTTGTTTCTAACGGGATTCTTTTCAATCACGAGTCTCCTCTACGAGGCACTAACTTTGTCACAAATAAAGTTGCTAAGGGTGCAGTTCAATGCAAACTCGGAAAAGCTAAAGAGCTCGCAATCGGTAACCCTAGAGCGGCAAGAGATTGGGGACACGCCAAAGATTACGTAGAAGCTATGTGGCTCATCCTCCAGCAAGACAAGCCCGACGATTTCGTTTGTGCTACCGGAGTTTCTCATACAGTCGGTGATCTTTTAGATTATACTTTTAGAAAATTGGATCTAGATCCTATAGATTTCGTGACTCACGATCAGAAGTTTTTCAGACCTGAAGAACTCGATGTCTTAAAAGGAGATTCTTCCAAACTAAGAACAGCGACCGGATGGGAACCTAAGTATGATTTCTATTCAATGATGGATGAGATGATAGAGTACTGGCTAGACAGACTTAGTTGAAATACATAAAATGAGCCAATTTATCAGGTCATTTTATGAGGTGGTTTCTCCGAAAAGTCGGAGGAACTTTTCTATTAGATCGTGGCTTCGGAAACTTTTTTCGTTTTTCAACTAAAAATAATTATGTACTGGATCAATTTATGGAGAGAGATCGCGCTCTGGCGAATGGTGAAGAAAGTAGCCAAACAGAACAAAGGTCTATTAGAAGAAAATAATCTTAGAATCGACTGGATCGGTCGAATCTATACCGTTTTCAATTTGCCGCAAGAAGTCATCGAGACTCCTAACACTCGAGAACCTTGGCTTTCAGCTCAGTTAAAAGCCATTGATGACATTCTCATTCAATTGAATTTAAGTGATGTTGTGTATCCTGAGTTCACGCAGATAGAAGACACTAACAGTTATCTGTTAATACTCTATCCTGAGACAGAGTACATCAATCTCACTCTTTTCTTCTGGAATCTCTTTCTTTGGGGTGGAGGCGGATATCTGTTACTCGTCCTTTATAGATGGGCTTCATCGACTGCTCAAGTACAAGAATTCTTTTCACAAATCTCTAAATATCTATAATGTCCCATCTGACAGTAGACATTTCTCGGAAGAGACATTATTTTATCCCAGGCCAAGAAACTCCTGTTTTTCTTCCTTCAGTGACCACCATCATCGGCACAATGTCCGATAAGTCCGGCCTAGAACAGTGGAGGAAAAAAGTAGGAGAGGAAAAGGCTGATCAGATTAGCAAGTTTTCGGCAAATCGTGGCACAATGATGCACACTCACATCGAAAACTATCTGTCCCATGAATCAGAAGACAAAAAGATTCGTCTTTTAGAATCTTTGAAAAAGACTCACGAAGATGGGATTGAATCGGGATTTTCTAAAGAAGAAATGGCAGTAGGCCGAAAGCTGTTCTATAATTTTTATCTTAACAACTCCTTCGACAAGATTAAACGTGTAGTGCTTCAAGAAGCAATGCTCTGGTCTTTGAACGGCGGCGGCTACGCTGGAAGAACCGATAACATATACGAAGACTGGGACGGTTTTCATGTAGTCTCAGATTTTAAGACCAGCCGCAAGCCGAAGAAAGAAGAGTGGATCGACGGCTATAAGATGCAAGCCTCGGCTTATTACGTAGCTTACTGGGAACTCTATCAAGTATGCCCTCACCGATGTGAGATTTGGATTTCAAACGAAGAAGATTCTCAGCCGCAGATATTCACTATCTCGAAAACTGAAGTCAAGAAGTGGTACGCCAACTTTATAGACATGGTAAAAGCTTACCATGCGCAGTACGGTCCTGAGATTAGAGAATATATAGAAAAAGTCTCTAAAGATGGATTCCCAGGACAACCAGCATAATCTCTTTTTCAAAAAGTTTGACACTTTTGTCTTCGAAGAGGAAAACATGAACACTTTTCTTAAATTGAAGACGAGAGAAGCTAAGCCTCCTGTCGACAAGAAGAAAGAAGAGGAGATGGAGAAGTACCGAGAAGACAAACACAAAAAATGTCCTCGATGCGGTCAGAAAGAGGGAGAGTGCGAGTGCCCTGAAAAAGACTTCTACAGCACAATTAATGCATATCGTATTCCCAAAGGTGAGACTGTCTACGTGAAAGAGATGAAGAATTTGAAGAGCATGGATCTCTTCGAAAAAGAGAAGAAAGACGAAGATGAATTCAAACACGTTTACACGATGCCTAGGTCTTGGTGGACTGGGTGGGAGAAGAAAAATAGAGATAAGTACGATTTTCACCACGTGAAGAACGATCTCTACTGGGATGTCTGGACGAAAGACGGGATGCACATTATGCTATACGATTACGAAAAAGGTAAAGTCTACACAGATGAACCTGAAAACTTTCTTGAATCTTAACTAAAACTTAACAAATATGAAAAAGCTAGAACTTTTCTTACAACAACATGGATCGAAGATCATCATCGTTCTATTAGTTCTCATGTACTTAAAATCTTGCGGAGTAGACAGCGAGCTCACTAAAGTAAAAAAGGAGATGCAGGCTTCACAGCAGATTTTGAAGACTCTTCCTTCCGCAAAACAGCTTCAGATCGAAGGCCTGAAGTCTGAGAAGAGAATGATCCAAGCCACTGACAGAAAACTCTTAGACGTTCAACGTCAGACGCAGATCGAAGAAGAGATCAAGAAGATAGAAGAAACTAAATAACTAAAATTGGCATTAGCACCTAATCTGTACAACGTATGTTCTGCAATTTCCGATTGCGGAACTTATGGCGCTCAAGTCACCTGTCTGATCAATCTGTCACAGGGAGCGACTGGATGCGTTGAGATCCAAATATACGATAAGAATCTTAACAGAGCTGATTTGAGTCAGTTCAACGTGATCCAAGTCCTGGTAACAGATACTGGTAACAATGTCGTAGCAATTTTTTCGGAGCCTCCTCTAATAGGCAATTATTTCGATAGACCTCTGGAGATTCTCACCGACGGCCATCTTAAAGGGTGTTTCACCTCAGAGATGACTTCTAACTCAATGACTGGAAGACTCAGCGCAGAGATCAAGATGATCAAAGAAGCTTCTACTGGTGAAATAGAGGATGTCGTCATCATCAGATGTATTCAAATCGGAACCATCAGGTCGAGCTCTTTCAGCCTCGGCTTCACTGAGGAAGGTGTCACAGTGGGGCCTGGTGGAGGCGGAGGTGGCACTGTCATCGGAGTGACTAGTGGGACTAGCGGATCTTCAGGGTATAACGGTACTTCTGGTACTTCCGGCTTTGGTACCGATGGAACATCAGGAACTTCTGGAACTTCAGGATCAGGCACATCCGGATCGGATGGTACTAGCGGCACTTCAGGAGAAAATGGAACTTCAGGCACTTCAGGAGAAAATGGGACTTCAGGCACGTCAGGAGTCGGTACTGATGGAACTTCAGGCACGTCAGGAGTCGGTACTGATGGAACTTCAGGCACGTCAGGAGTCGGTACTGATGGAACATCAGGAATTTCCGGTTCAAGTGGAACATCAGGAATTTCCGGTTCAAGTGGAACGAGTGGTAGCGGCGTAGATGGAGCTGTGACGCTTAGATGGACATTACAAAACACATCAGGAGCAAATCCGAGCGGAGCTGCATATTTCACAGCATGCTGCAATTCTGGACTATTAAATACGGGTAGCTTCATATTTTCCTACACGAGTTCAACTGTACAGTCGGAAGGCTTTTGGGATACTATTGCAAATGCGATATCTAGTGGACTTACTCCATACCTACAAATAGTGCAAGTCAACAATCCTAACGTTGTAGGTTTATATGAGATAACTGCAGTTTCATATGCAGATCCTGGAAACGGCGGACAATATGCAGTTACCGCAAACGGTGTACCTGCTGTTTATGCGAGCGGACTCTGGTCAACTGGAGAACAATATACGGTATCATTTTCATTAAATGGTCAATATGGCACTTCAGGTACTTCAGGTACTTCGAGTACTTCTGGAACTAGCGGAGAAAATGGTACTTCTGGAACTAGTGGAGATGGAACATCAGGAACAAGCGGAGCTGCAGGTTCGAGCGGTACATCGGGTGTCGCAGGTTCTTCAGGAACAAGTGGAACATCAGGAACTAGCGGAGCTGCAGGTTCGAGCGGTACATCAGGCGTCGCAGGTTCTTCAGGAACAAGTGGAACATCAGGTGTCGCAGGTTCTTCTGGTACTTCGGGTATTGGTACTAATGGTACATCGGGTTCTAGCGGCACATCAGGCTCAGGTTCTTCAGGAACGAGTGGAACATCAGGTGCAACGGGATCTAGTGGAACTGCTGGTACTTCAGGAACTTCAGGATCTCCTATCAATAATGCATACGCATCATTCTCTAATTCTCAAAACATACCCGTCACTGCAGCTGATACAGCTACAGTTTGGACTTATGATACTACTGAAATTTCTTCTAACATAAGCGTAGTCAGTAACAGCCGCATTACTGTGGCAACTGCAGGAGTTTACGAAATAGCATATTCTCCGCAAATAGAAAAGACACAAGGTACAGACGCAACAGTAACCATTTGGGCTGTTAAGAATGGTAGCGGAACTCCAGAAGTGAGATCTTCGTCCACTCTTCAACTCGTAGCAAATAGTGTTCTTACTCTGCCTTTTGTTTCTTTGGTTTTCAATTTAAACGCTAACGATTACATAGAATTCTATTTCTCTTCCAACAGTCAATATGTTAGATTGACGTCTATCGGAACTCAAACCGGCCCAACGAGACCGGCTTCGCCCTCCGTCATTATAGTGGCAAAGCAAATCGGAACTGCTGTTGGATATTTCTCTTCACCATATTCGGGAAATATCAACGTAACTTCAGGTCAGGCATGGGTTAGTGCAGACGCCAACGGTAACACGACAGCTTCTACTACAGTAGATTGGAATACAGGCAACGTTCAAACTTTTACGCTAAACTCAGCCACTACGACATTTACTTTTAGTAACGGTCAGGCTGGAGCTACTTATATGTTGATAATACGTCAGAATGCATCGGGATCTCAAGTAATATCTTGGCCAGGCACTATTGCTTGGTCCGGAGCTTCTACTCCGACGATGACGGCAACTGCTAGTAGATACGATGTTTATACTTTCGTTTTCGATGGTAGTAAGTATTTCGGATCATACGTCCAAAATTATACGTAAGATGATAGTATTTCCCGTAGCTTTTATAAAACCGATAGTTTCAGGGGTAACATTTTCTCAAGCGTTCGTACAAGGCGTAGCACCTACGACAACTGTAGAAACTGCATGGAATACCTTTAGGGCTTCTTTAACTGGATCATATACAACATTTACTATGTCTAGTACAAACGGAAGCTCTGTAACTGCAACTGACGCAACAAGAGTACAGACTCTTGCAAATAATCTAAGAACTGGAACAGCAGTAAGCGTTACCATCGGATCTACCTTATGGTTAGTCGGAGTAGGCTGTGGCACACCTAAGATAGGAGGTACAGCTGTTGAATTTTCTAATATAGGAAGTTGCTCAGGCTCTAGTACCGTTGCACTTAGACCTATGATTAATAACCTGAACTGGGGTGGCATAGGAACAGGATCTACTGTCAATCAAGCTTCACAAACAATAACACTAACATTCTTCTAACATGTACTACATAGCTTACGTAACCGACTTATCAAATCCAGTTTCTCCTGAACTCGATAATTTAACATACGATGACGCCATGTCATGGATGATAAATTTTGGCAACATCATCGATTATACTATCGTACAGCATAGATAAATAACAAAATCTATATCATGAAATTGAAAGGCTATGATCAGTTCGTCACTGAGAGAAACATTACATCTCTGAAACATTTGTTTCAGGGCGACTATAATCAAGACCCGGTGCTTAAAAAAGACGTAAAGAAAGCTGAAGAAGTTTTCATGAACGACAGTTTTCTAGGCATGTTTAAACACAACGACGATGATGGGTTCTATGTTGCTTACGACAGCAGAGCACCTAAAATGGATAGGGTAAAGCAGTTGATGGACAAAGCTAACTCAGAAATGGAAAAACTCGAATTGGCGATTGACAAATCAGCACAAGAAAATCCTCAATTCTACGAAGACGACGATAGACTCGATCAGATCATGTTCTTCATGATTGGTAAAATAAAAGAAAAGAAATGACATTCCAAAAATTTAACGAATACGTAAACGAAGCTACTGTTACTTACACTGATAAGTACGCAGATCTTACCCTGAGCATTCTCCAAACAATGGCTCAAAACAAAATGTTGCATTGGGGAACTCTATCTTATGCTCAACATAAAGCATTCTGTGATTTCATGGAAGGTTTTGACGATCTAGGAGATTCTTTAATAGAATCAATCATGGGTAAGTTCGGAAGACCCATAACAGGCGGAGCAAGCATCGAAGTCTTAGATTACAATCAAGTCGATGTGATCGCATATTTCGATAGTCTATACGAATACTATACTGCGGCTATAGATCAATTTCAGCCTAAAGAACAAAACGAAGAGATCGTCAATATCTTAGCCGAGATCATTGCTCTAATCGACAAAACTAAATACCTCTTGACTTTAAACGAAAGCGAGCTATTAGAAGCACTGAATGATAGAGATCTTATAGTAGTCACCAACGTAGTGGACGTGTTCTTGAAGAAAATGGCAAAAGATTTCGATTATCCTATGGCTAGAGCTGCCGATTACGTAAGAGCAGCTATCAAGAAACTAGGCTACTAAACACACACTTACGCAACAAAAATATGGAACAACAAAAAAACAAATATGTGCACTGGTTCATCATTGGAACCTTTGTGACACTTTACGTTCTCGTGTCTCTCATCTCAACGATTCACGTGATCGACTTCTTCGAACTCTCTAATGCTCGCTGGTTGGCTATTACTCTAGCGATTGCTTTTGAAATAGGAGCCGCGGCTTCGTTAGCATCCATCATCGTTCTCGATAAGATGAACAAGTGGATCGTATGGGTGCTCTTTTTTACTCTGACAGGAATGCAAGCGATGGGTAACACTTATTTTGCATTTACTCATCTCCAAGACTATCAGGGCTGGGTAGAACTCTTCGGACTCAACGAGGAAGAACCTCTCTATCAGAAGAGAGTCCTTTCAATAGTCAGCGGAGCAATTCTTCCACTCGTTGCTCTAGGCTTCATCAAATCTCTAGTCGACTACATTAGACCGACCAAACAGGAAGAAGTTAAAGTAGCCGAAGAGATCGAAGAGCTTGTAGTAAAAGAGCCAGTAGCCGAAGAGCCTAAAGAAATAAAGACTCCAGAAGGAAAGACTTTAGTTGATATTGAGAGTCTTCTTGCAGCTTTAGCTATGGCCAATGCAAAAACAGAAGACATTAAAGCTGAGTTGGAGCAAGAACAAGAAGCAGAACAAGAATTCTTCCAAGTTCCGGTAGTTGACAATATCGAAGATTTTCAACCGATTTCCATGGAAGTACCTTTAGATTACGTAGAACCTGTCGTATCTGATCTTCAAGAAGAGAAATATGCTGAAAGCTATTCAATGCCAGATCCTCAAGAAGAGGAGAAAAAAAAACTGAGCTAGAACTTCAGCCTGATCCTCAACCTCAGAAACACAAAGAGCTTCAGAACAAGGTCAATCCTGACATCATTCTCGGTAATGCTCCTGATACTGACGGCGACGGTGTACCAGATCACATTGAAGAGATGATGGGTACTGATCCAAACGATGCAGCTGACAAACCAGAAGAACCGGTCTCGTCTTTCATGGTCTACGATAAGAACACTCACCAATACGTTCCAGCTCTAGATCAAAACGGACCTCAAGCAGATTTCTTCAATGATCCGGTTAGAATAGTGGTCCCCAACAAAAGAGACGCTAAAGCAAGTAGAACACCAATACCAGGAACAGGTAACAGATATTTCAAGAGAGGTACTGGAGGATAACGAGAGACACTTTAATTAAAAAGACATATTTCCTTATTAGGAAGCAAAAGAGAGGCTCAGAAGGTCTCTCTTTTCTTTTTGTCATTTTTCGCATGAGTGATATGACAGATTGTCATGTTAATTCAAGCAAAAATCTCAGAAAATGAACATTTTGTCATAGTATCTGCTCTGGCATACTTTTTGTACTATTATTATGGGTGTCACCCAAAAAATAAAAACTAATATGTACAGAACTAAATCAATTAACAGCGATCTCATTGCAGGAATCTTTACAGATCTCGAAGAGATCTTCAATTATGGGATCGACAAGAGCAGACACACTGCTTACACTGAGATCATCAGAGCTGAAAAAGAAGAAGAGGGATACAAGATCCAATTTGCTCTTCCAGGCTACGACAAAGAAGATCTCAAGATCTCACAAGACAAAAGAGATCTCATAGTCTCAGCCAAATTTGAAAAAGAAGAAGGTTGGAAGAAGAGCTTTTCTAAGAGAGTCCAGCTCCCTGACAATGCCGATTTTTCATCTTCTACTGCATCTCTCGAAAAAGGAGTGCTCACTATTCAAATCCCTTTCAAAGCTGATCAAAAGCCTTTTGAGATAAAAATCGGTTAAAATTTTGAAACATTATGTAAAGTGCCGTCTAAAATATGTGAACAATTCAAATTTTAGATGGCACTTAATTTAGCACAAGCTTTAGGAATTTTGGTCCAATCTGCTCAAGCTCATCTTAACGGTGAACTTTTAAGTAGTGAAGCCGATCGAGCACTGTTAAAAGAATCGGTAGATCTCTTGATGCAGACTGAAGAAAAATTAGAAAAAGAAAAGAATGAGCAACGAAACGAAGAACCAACCGGAGACGGAGCTGCCGGAGACGGACCAGTACTTGACCCAGCCATTTGATGCTACTATCAGATTGACGCCTCCTGAATTTATGTTGAAGATTCAATCGGCTGAAGGTAAAGAGCTGATCAGAATTCTTCCTAATGGAGACATCGTAGCAGAAAATCTCGAAAATGCATCCGAAGCCGGTAGATTTTTTATTGAATCGATGAGAATGCAAGGGAAACCTCTTTTAGAGAGAATTCATGAACTTGAAACAGAAAACGAAAAACTTAAATCTGAACTATATGAAATGCGTGAAGGCAATAAAATCTTCTAAGAATGTAGAAGTTGGTACTGTTATCAGAATCAGCGACAGCGATGCTGATACAAAAGTCAAGACTGGATATTGGGCATACGCTCCAAAATCTGAATGGAAAACTCAAAAGAACCCTCAAAAAACAACACAAGAATAATGGAAGTAAAAAACATGAACGTAGCAGAACCGACTGCAGAAGAATCTTACATTGTAAGATTGAGAGAAGCCTATCCTGACATGAAAGAAGTAAAAGATCTTTCTGACGAGGAAGTCGTAGAAGAGAGAAATAAGTTAAATTCTCATTCTGACGATTTGATGAAGCAGAGCCAGGAGAGAGCTTATAAAATTCAAGTCGGATCTCATCAAATGGCCGGAGATTTGATCGGTCTTTTGAGCGAAAACTGCGATTGGACAGTATCCGACGCTGCAGTATTTGTTTCTTTAATGAACGATCTCAGAGGCAGCAAAAAGAACATGGACAAAGAAGGAAACATCCAGATTAGAACTGCTAATATCACTAGTCTTTACCAATATCTGTTGAAGATGAAAGGAAAAGGCTACAATTCAGCAGTCAACTATTTGAAAATCCTTTCAGTGGTTGGAGGAAGCGTATCTGAAGCAGTAAAACAGATCCACGACGATAACCAATTATTGAAAGACGTCCATACACGTCTCAGCGAATTGGATGACGAAAAAGACAGAAGAAACGTTGAAGGAAAATAATTTCCTCGTACACTGTCTATAAATATGTTCAAATAGTAAAGGACATGTCGATGGACAGTACAACACAGGTCCTGATCGCCTTCATTACCGGCGTATTAGGACCTATTCTTTTACAATACGTAAAAACGTTTCTAGAGAGGAAGAAGGAGAAGAAAGATCCCTTCATGTCTGACATTGAGTATGATGCAATAGTAGCTGAACAGATAGAAAGCCTCAAAGAAGAGTTAGAAGTAGATAGAGTTTGGATTAACCAATTTCATAACGGAGGACACTTTAATTATTCAGGAAGATCAATGAGCAAATTCACAATGTTCTATGAGACAGTATCACCCGGAGTTTCTACGACAATGTCGCAGTTTCAAAATGTGCCTACTAGTCTTTTTGCCAAGAGCCTGACCCAAGTAATGAAGAACGGAGAACTAGCGGTTGAGGATTTTTCAGATGAGTCGAAATATACGTTCGGTCTCAGAGATACTGCTCAATCGACTGGATGTCAAAGCCTCTATTTAATCGGACTTAAAAGTCCTACTAATAACAAATACCTAGGGCTGATGGGAGTCGAGCATGTCAAAGACTCACACTCTTTCAGCCTACAGGAGAAAGCCCGTATCAAAGAGATAGGATCTTTCCTCGCAGGTGTACTCACTCAACAACAGAGATTGAGATAACTGAGCGAGTTTAAAAAACAGCCAACATGGACAGTGACCATAAACAAGAAGAAAATATCGAAGCCGAGCCTGAAGGACATCTGTCTTTTATTGGGAACATTTTTCAATCCCTTGGGATTCGACGCGCTCTTCGCTCTGGTGATGGAATGGACTGGATCATTCTTAATCACAGATATCATTTTTTACTGCACCTCAATACTTTTCTTCTTATTCTACTATTACTTGTCAAAAAGAGATACTCTTAAAAACCAATCGCATGGGATTCAACAAATGTCACCTAACAAAGAGATCAGTTAAAACTTATTACGAAAACGGTGGTATTAGAGCTGTCATGGAAATGTTAACAAAATATGACTCTTTTACCACAGAAGATTGTTCGTTTCTTCTAAATTTTACTACATTAGACCAAATTGAAAAAGCTGAGCCGGAAATAAAGGCCTGGCTCTACGAAGATGGAAGACTTGAACAACAAAATAGATGAAATAGTCCGAAGACATTTCGGAGAAAATTTTAATTTCCGAGCAGGCCAAAGAGAAGCTGTTCTTGAAATATGTGAGACTTATTTCAACGGCACTGCAGAGACTATCATTTTAGATGCTCCAACTGGAACCGGCAAGAGCATCATCGCAATGGTCGCTTCTTTAGTCCTTAGTTCCTATGGGAAAGAAGGTTATTTGATAGCCAGCGACATTGCTCTCCAGGAACAGTACGAGAAAGACATCAACAATTTTGGATTTCACTGGGGATCGATAAAAGGAGTCGATAATTATTCATGCGATGCTAACGGAGAAAAATTCTCTCTAGGCGAATGCAGAATCCGCAATTTATCGATGTCTCAGACTTCATCTCTCTCATGCTTTTCTAATTGCGCTTATTACTATAATCGTAGCAAAGCAATCAACTCAAAAGTCTC
>Ga0315904_10003752_pt1 | contig 22112 bp, 23 predicted proteins | sample LakEriMetagenome_6_FD_203529 | JGI IMG/M metagenome (GOLD analysis project Ga0315904, IMG submission 203529) | Freshwater fungal communities from buoy surface, Lake Erie, Ohio, United States - Buoy 12 MA120 | ecosystem: Environmental > Aquatic > Freshwater > Lake | place: USA: Lake Erie, Ohio... | reverse complement strand
TTTGAAGATGAAAATGTATCGCAGTACGCCTGTTTGCCGCTAAAAAATAAAGGTGCCAATATTGGTTTTGTTCTTGTGCAATGGCATGACGATTTTCAGCTTCCTGAAGAACAGCACGAAAAAGCTACAAAAGACTTTGAAAGCATTCGGGGATCATTGGAAATACAACTTTCACAACAAAAGAATTGAGGTAAATCATGCCAACTGAGTTAATTTCATTACTAGGTGGAGGGGTCACAGGATTCCTTTTCCGCTATTGGGCCCAACAGGCCCAGGATCGCAAGGAAATGTTTGAGATGGCCATGGGAGCCAACAAGCAGACCACAGACAACCAGGATGCTGCTGCCAAGCGAGTGCCACTTGACGTGGGCAAGGGAGTTCGCCAACTTATCGTCTTGGCATGCTTGTTTGCCGTCGTGGCAGCACCATTTGTCCTTCCATTCTTTGGAATTTCAACCTTTGCTGAATTCACCCAACAACAACCATCAAGTTTCTTCGGACTGATTCCTGAAACCACAAAGAAATATTTTGTGGAAATTCCCGGATACCTGTTTGCTGAAGAAAACAGACAGGTTCTTCTCGCCGTTGTCGGGTTCTACTTTGGAACAGCCGCAGGAGGAAACAAGTCATGAAATATCTTCTACCACTTCTATTCCTCGTTTCCTGCACATCACCACAGATAATCTCTCCCCTAGACAAGCAGGGGAATCCAATTCATAGCGTATTGAAAGAACCATTCTTTGGTGCACCAACTCAAGCCTCGGAATGGAGCTTTTGGTACGTTGTTATCTGCGTTCTGACGCTATGGCTTGTCTGGAAAGAATTTAAGTCAGTCAAGTGGCCCAAGAAGAAATCAACGGACTCCGGTGCTTCCAAACCCACCGACACGGTCTGATTTCTGTCCGGGCTTCTCAAAGACTTCCTGAATGTCTGCTCTGTGGTATGGGGTGATCTCACCCTGAGCAATTCTGTCACCGTGATAAATTTTAATCAATTCATCCGTTGAGTTATAAATTATCAATTTTGTTTCATTGACGTAGTCCTCGTCAACTACTCCCTCGCAGTTTGCCAGCATCAGCCCGTATTTGAGAGCAATCCCTGAGCGTGGGTGCAGACGCATTGAGAAGCCTTCTGGGATGTCGAAGATCAATCCAGTACGGATCAGAGCCCTCTCGTATGGAGCAAGGGCAATGAAGTTCTGTTCCCGCTCAGAATCAAATTCTGGCTTATAGGTTGATTCCGTCTTTCCTGCATAGACCTTGATTTCTTCGTTGGCAGGAATGTATGCGGAAAGATCAAAGCATGCGGACTTGCGAGTTTCGTAGTTTGGAATTCTGGCGTCTGATTCTACTTTATATACGTTAAGCATTCAACTATTATGACACTAAATAAACTTAAGTCAAATTATATCCGAATTCCATTCTGGTCCTTGAACTATTAAAAAAATTTCATCATGAGTATATGGTCCCAAAATTCCTTGTATTTGCTCCAAAGAAGAAGGAAACGTTAATCCTTCCCACTTTACAATAAATACTGTTCCATCAACAGAAGGTCTTATACCTTCTATAGAAGTTATTAATTGTGAATAATCAATCATAGGTTCCGAAGAACTTGGTATTATTGCATATCTTACTAATTCTTCAGATATGTCCATAGCGTGTCTTTGATCTATTATAATTAAATTCAATCTCTGATTGAGATAATAGTCTATTGTAAATTCTTACGGATCCCACTTGACCATCCAGATATTGAGTTGCAGTAACACTTCTTCTGCCTATTGCCAATCGATTATTACTAGTTACCCCTGCGGCAGCAGACGCAATTGTTACACCAGTTATTAAGTCATATGCAGACAATCCATTAGGTTTAAAAAGCACACCGGTTCCTTGAACTGCAGAACCAACTGTTTGAAATCTTGCAAAACAATTCATCCATTGGCCTGTTATACCTGTTAAACCCGGAATAGTTGCAACAGCATTTATTGATCCATTAGAAAAAGATAGTCTAGGTTGAGTTGGTGAAACATTACCCCAAATTAAACAAAAACCACGATCAGAAGCCTGAGTAAAATTAGTACCATTATTTCCACAAGCAGCAGGACCACCAGTTAGATTGTTGAGGTATAACCATATATCTATTGTCCCTGCAGTCCAACTTGAAAATTCACTTACTCCACCAGTTGCACCAGCAGTAGCAATCAAATAATCTGTAACACCATCTAATTTTATTGATCCGGGTCTTGCTGTAGAACCACTTACCACAGAAACAAACCCACCCGGAGTATTATACTTAATTGCTGGTTTCTGTAAATCATGTGCGGTATTTCCAGCAAAACCATAATCATTGTTGAAGTCTACGTTGGCAATTAAACCATCTGTAGAATAATTTCTCAAACTTCCAATAATTCCAACATTACCAGCAATAGGTGTCATACTATGAGATTCCCCGAGATGTTTACAATGTTCGTGGTATATTCAATAATAGTGGCAGAAGCATGTTGACCAATTAATCTGAATTGGTTTCCATAACTTTGTAGTGTTATTCCAGCAGCCCTTGTAAATCCTACCTGTCCTGCACCCAATTGAATTGCAGTACAATTGAAACCTACTGGAAGACCTGTTGGAACTGTAACAGTGGTTGCAGAACCATTGTTAAATGTTAAAATTTTTCCATTATCTGATTCTAAAAATGTATATGTTGTTCCTGTCAGTGCTTTTATACCAGAAGAAGTTAATATATAAGATCCCGCCGAAACACCAGCAGCACAAAGTCCACCAGCGACACTCAACTGATATCCCATGCTTACGTCACCAGTGGAAGAATTTGCAACAATTACGTTGTCTTTAAATGCTCCACCTCCAACAGCTGGGTCTCTTACGGCTAAGTAAAATTCATTGCTGCTGTTTCTACCAATTGCTACTCTTGCACTTCCAGCATTTTCAAAAGATATTGTATTAAATCCACCATCAGTATCATTGAGATTCAAATCTGGTTCAGACCCATTTATTCTAAATGCTCCAATACCGTCAAGCAATGAGTTGGCAGTTATGGTAAATGGAGAAGCCCCCGTTGCACTTGTGTTAATATTTATTTGAGTTGTAGCGGAAAGTCCTGAAAGGAATCTTACTGGAGACGAGAAGGTTCCACCGGATGCAGAAATTCCGTTTGTAAAACTTTGAAGCGGACCAAATATGTTTGCTGTTCCAGTAGTAACCCCGGTAACAGATCCAGTTAAACCATTAAAGGCAGTAACAACTGAGTTAGTAAGAGCCAAAGTTCCTGTGTTTATAGGCAGCGTAAGCGTATTGCCTACTCCACCACCACTCACTATTGTTGAGCTAGTTCCGAAACCAAGTCCAGAGTTGTAGCCCAAGAATCTTATTCCGGTGGAATAATCGACAACCTTTGAGTTCAAACCAGCATCAATGTTTACTATTCCGCTTGCAGACGAAACAGTTGTGTTGCTCGCAATCGTTGGAAGTTCAATTTCGTTGTAGTTTACACCAGATGATGAAGTTGCACTTCTTACTGCATATCCACCCGGAGCACGCAACAATCCTTGAACAAGCCTTGTTGTTCCAAGAGTGATTCCAGATGTTGAAATTCCAGTAGTAAATTGCTGAACAGGACCAAATATGTTTGCTGTTCCAGTAGTAACACCAGTGACAGCACCAGTCAAACCATTGAAAGAAATTACATAATCGCCTACTGGACCTGTTGCCCCAGTGTTTCCTTGAATTCCTTGTGATCCTTGAGCACCAGTGGCACCAGTGTTTCCTTGTATGCCTTGGATGCCTTGAATTCCTTGAGGTCCTTGAGCACCTGTGGCTCCAGTGTTTCCTTGTATGCCTTGGATGCCTTGAATTCCTTGAGGTCCTTGAGCACCAGTGGCTCCAGTGTTTCCTTGAATGCCTTGAATGCCTTGAATTCCTTGAGGTCCTTGAGCACCAGTGGCACCAGTGTTTCCTTGGATGCCTTGGATGCCTTGTGATCCTTGGGCACCTGTGGCACCAGTTGCACCTGTGGCTCCAGTGGCACCCACTGTTCCGCTGGTTGCACTTATTGTTAATGTGTTTCCCGAAGTTGTTATTGTTATGTTTGATCCAGCAGAAATTCCAACAGCACCAGTTAAACCACGAACAGTTCTTACAACATTTCCTATGTAATTTCCACTGACTCTGAGGTTTCCAAGCACATCAAGTTTTTCTGTTCCCGTAGTAAGACCAATTCCTACATTCCCGGTGAATGATCCGAGAGAGATGTTTCCATTGGCATTTGCCGTTATTAATGGAATTCCAGAGATATCATTTACAGTGAAAATGTTTCCCGTTCCTAAAACGTTTGTGACAGAGAACAGTTGACCAGCGGAACCTTCAAACGACAACGAGCCACAGTTTCCACTCAATAATCTCATCTTCATTGCGGATGCACCACTAATCAAATAATTTGCTTCATTTGAAAGTGACATTCCACTTGTGCACAAACCTGCCAAGAATGCAACCTGTGAACCAAAAGTTCCGCCAGCAGAACAAATTCCAGCAGATGCACTTATATTTCCGGCCACACTTAATTTTGCTGCTGGTGCAAGATCGCCTATTCCAACATTTCGATCATGAAACAAAGTCATTGCAACTTGAGGCCCAGTTGCGTAACTGTTTGTAGTTGCAAAATACATTCTGGTGCCATAACCACCATCAGAATTTACATAAATTCCTGCTTGTGCAACCGATTCTGGACTGGAATCTCTTGCACCAAATGTTATTGCAGGACCAGCATTAGTTGTACTTGAAGTAGAACCAATGTGAATATTTCCTAAAGTAGTTCCTAAAGTTGGTGTGTTCCATGCAATCATTCTTCCACGTGAAAGAGCATTTGTAAATGTTATTCCTGTAGCACAAAGTCCTGTTATAAAATTAACAGAATTTGCAAATGTGCCACCAGCAGAAGATATTCCGTTTGTAAAGCTCTGAAGTGGATTAAATGTATTGGCAACACCAGTTGTCACACCTGTCACGGCACCAGTAAGCCCATTAAAAGATGCTACGCTATCTTGAACAAATGCAACATCTTTGTATGATGAATAGGCAAAAGTGGAACCATATGACTGTTGCCAAATTCTCATTCCAATTGTATTTTTTAAGAACATCAACAAATTATCGTTTCCACCAGAAGAATCTTGATAAGATCTTAAGTGGAATGCATCTGCATATGGGGATGAATTGTCATTTCCCCAAGATGTAAAAAGGAATCTTGCATAATTTGTTGCACCTTCACTGGGTGAAACTACACGGTTGTCTTCATTTGCAATTTGATTTATCGTAATATTTGAACTTCCATTGAAGGAAGTCAAGTTGATAGTTCTTGCAGTTTGTAGTGTTGTTGCTGTTGTTGCGTTTCCTGTAAGCGGTCCACTGAATCCGGATGATGATGCCTGCAATCCAGTATAAACATTTGCACCCAAAGACGGACCAACAATCGCTCCCGTTTGGCCATTATATGAAATTACATAAGGTCCAACCGGGCCTGTTGCTCCTGTTGCCCCAGTGTTTCCTTGAATTCCCTGAATTCCTTGTGATCCTTGGGCACCCGTGGCTCCAGTGTTTCCTTGAATGCCTTGTGATCCTTGGGCACCAGTGTTTCCAGTGTTTCCTTGAATGCCTTGGATACCTTGAGCACCAGTGGCTCCAGTGTTTCCTGTAGTTCCAGTCAACCCTCTTGGACCTGTTGATCCAGTAATGCCCTGAATGCCTTGGATGCCTTGAGGTCCTTGGGCACCAGTGGCTCCAGTGTTTCCTTGGATGCCTTGGATGCCTTGAGGTCCTTGGGCACCAGTGGCTCCAGTTGCACCTGTGGCTCCAGTAGCACCTACTGTTCCGCTGGTTGCACTTATTGTTAATGTGTTTCCTGATGTGGTTATGGAAATATTTGTACCAGCAGAAATTCCCACAGCACCAGTCAATCCACGAATTGTTCTAACAACAGTGCCAATATAATTTCCACTGACTCTGAGGTTTCCAAGCACATCAAGTTTTTCTGCTGGGGCAGTCAAACCTATGCCAACATATCCAGTAAATGGTGCAATTTCAATCGTTCCATTTGCATCAACATCGATGCTGGGTATTCCAGAAATGTCATTGACACTGAATATGCTTCCAGTGCCAAGTCTGTTGGCAATACTGAATAATTGTCCCTGAGAGCCTTCAAATGACAAAGCACCACCAGCCGTCAATCCAGTTCCGGTGGTCCCATCAAGAACATATAGAGTGATGGGATCGTTTCCCTGCCCTCGGAAAAGGATGTTAGGCTGCGTAACTCCTCCAACATGTGGAGTTATTATAATGTTTTTGTCAGAATTTGCCATAATTTAAAAATTATTTCATCCAATATATTTAGATCATGGCATTGGTGGATTTGGGACGACCCACTCCGGTGTTGAAAGAATTTCAAGTATTTCCGTATGTGTGTATGGACCTTCCTTGGTGGTCAGAGAAGTGACGCAGGATGGTTCTGATCCATCCCATTTCACGAAGGTCTTGGTGCCATCCACGGACTTGCGAACGGTCTCTGCGGAGGTTTCAAGGACTTGCGAGAAGTCAATTTGCGGAAGTTCCGATACGTTAAAAATTATGTATTCTCTAGTTTCAAAGTCTTCTAAGTTCATAGATCAAATCTCTTTCTTGTTGCGGTGTAATTTTGTTTTATTTCAAATGCGTTAAGTGCCCTATTATATATTCTCACTATTGGAAGGTTTCCACGAATTCCAGAACCTAGAGTTCCTTGATATCCGCAGCACCAATCGTTTCCTACCGTAAGCAATGTATTGTTTGTATCATAAAATATCGATCCTGTTGTTCCCCAAGAATATACCATGTCACCATCTACATAAATTGACTGTGTCGTTCCATCATAAGTATGGGCATAGTGATAATATCTATTTGTCGTAAGGGTATAGGAATAAGTCTGATAATTTAAATTTATTCCAGCCGTTGGACCACCAGGATTTATCCCTGCAGCCAATGTATTTGTGCCATTTAGCCAAAGTGCATATGAATTGTCAAATCCATCCCCACGCTGAGAACCAATGAAAATCTGGGCTCTTTGTTCATATATGGAAAACCAGCATTCCTGTGTGATCTGTGAGGTTGGTCTCAAGTTTGTCATTGGAACCGTTACTGCCTCATCTGCTCCATCATAAGCAATATTTCCACCATAAGATTTATCAAATGTCACTCCATTAACAAAAGAACCGACATTTCCTGCACCACTTATGTCAATCCAAGCAGTTCCTGTTCCTGGATAACTTTTTCTGTTTCCAGCATCTAAAAACAGAAGTAATGAACTTTCAACTATATCTGGTCCTGCGCTTACTGCCATTAGATACCAAACCTTCCTCTGAGGGCATTGAAGTTTTGTGAGATTTCTTCTGATGAAAGATGTCTATTGTAATATGAAAAGTATGCCATCTTTCCCCAATATTGGCTAGCAGATGTAGTAATTGCGTTGAATTCATGAAAACCACCTATACAACAAAAACCGTTATTGAACGTTGAATTTACGTTCGTGATTGAGTAAACAGTCGTATCATTATTATATTGAAATTGATAATAAGGAGATGACTGAGACAGTCTCCAACACATATAGTTAAATTTTGTATCATAATTTGGTATAGAATCAATATTAAAAGTAGAATCAATAAAATTACCACCATCATTGTCGTACATTCCCAGATCATTTGTTCCACTTTGAATAATAACTTGATGATCGTTGGCTGCACCTCTTAGCATAGTTCTCCAATTAGTTGGAGTTATAACTTCACTAAACACACAAATGGTTGCATTTGCAAAAGTAGGCATATCAGTCAAAGATCCGCCAACAATTCTTTTTGCTATTCCAAAAGAACCTTCAAAATTCATATGATCTATTCCATCTGAAGTAGAATAGGCAGACGCACTAACATTAAAGTCATATCCATTTCCACTTAAATCAAACCAACCTGTTCCAGTCCCCGGATAACTTCTTCTGTTCCCGGCATCGAGACACAATACCAATCCATCTTCAACTATGTCTGGTCCAGAATTAATTCCCATTAGATACCAAACCTTCCTCTGAGGGCGTTGAAGTTTTGAACTACTTCTTGTGGAGAAAGTTCTTTATTGTAAACATTAAATATAGAACAATCCATTTGCATATTATATCCACTAGTTGCCAACCAATTTCCTATTTGACCATTTCCAGAATTAAAAGAACGGGCTCCACCATTTTCTCCAGATTGTATCTGCGATAAAGAAAAAGATTGGCCGTTAATATATATTTTATTATTTGTATATGAAACATCTGTCCTCATAACAAACACATAATGTTTCCAATTGTTTACAATGTTTAAAGGAGTTAATGTTGCTGACGGAATCCCATACACATCACCATTTGCTGTATTAAATCCTATAGAAGAAAAATTTCCAGTCCAAACATCATAAAGATTCCACCCAAAAAACATTCTTCCACTCGTCCAATTATCTCCAATTTTTGCCCACATTTCAACTGTTGCTACAGAAGATAAGTTTGGAGCAAAAAAAGGAATTTGATCGTCTGTTCCATCAAAAGAAACTGTCCCTAAGTTTGAAGAATTAAAAGTTGGTCCATTTTGAAAAGTAGCACCAACGTTTCCTACCATATTATTCCAGACAGTTCCAGTTCCCGGATAACTCTTTCTGTTCGCAGCATCCAAGCACAGGACCAATCCATCGGTGACAATTGAAGGTGAGTGTGAAAGTGCCATTAGATACCAAACCTTCCTCTGAGGGCGTTGAAGTTTTGAGCCACTTCATTTGCATTCAGTACACGATTATATATCTTAAATAGTGCGGTGTTCCCCAACACTGAAAATCCTGGAATATCCCATCCATAAGCCCCGTAAGGATAAAGAGTCATCAAACAAAGATCCAGATCAAAATTTCCGCTGCTAGGGGTATTGTTTGTTATTCCATGATTTGACAAAGCAACGTTGAGTGTGCCATTTATGTATGCACCAAATTGAGTTGAACTGACAACAACACACACTTGTGTCCAATTTCCCGTTGCAATCGAAGAAAATGCAAAACTGTTTGCTTGTGCTCCAATCTGGAGTGCGAGTGCGTTGTGTACAATTCTATAATTGTATTCACCATTGCCATTCCATGGTTTTGAAACATAATTTCCATCCACATCAGATGATTTGGTCCAAAGTTCAAAGGTAACATTGTTCAATCCGCTTCCAGATGGTGTCCAAGACCAACGAGAGGATGGACTTGGAATTCCAACATAATCATTTGATCCATCAAAATTAAATGATCCAAAATTTTCTGCTGAAAAAGTTGGTCCATTTATTAAACTTCCAGTGTATGTTGCGCCACTCAAATCATTCCAGACGGTTCCAGATCTTGGATAACTTCGACCATTTGCTGCATCAAAATACAACACCAACCCTTCTGTAACTTGAAATGGATTGTAGTTTACTCCCATCAGATGCCAAACCTTCCTCTCAAGGCATCAAAGTTTTGTTTAATCTCTGTTGCAGTTAACACTCTATTGTATACTCTGCATATTGCCAAATTTCCATTATAATAATATGATCTACCTCCAATATATCCACCATAAACTCCCACAGACATTCCTCCATTATTCACAGACAATGTTCCAGTTCGTCCGTCAGAATTGACTTGTGTTCCATTTATATATAAAATTCTACTTCCACTAGTATATGTTCCAACTATTTGATACCAATCAGTGGTATTCATGTAAGTTGCTGTTGTTGTCGTCAAATTTGTTAAACCAACACCAGAAATATTGTGTCTCCATTGAATACCTGCGCCTTCTTGGAATAAGGAATATTGAGTATTTACAGTTCCTTTTTCAAACCAAAATCCATTTTGTGTGGTTGCATTTGTTTTAACCCAAACTTCAACTGTTGGAGTATCTGTATCCAAGGCAGTATTGTTTGGTAATATAACCATATCATCTGTGCCATCAAAAGAAAAATTACCATTATTTAAACTTGAAAATGTTGGAGAATTTTTTAATTCTCCAACATTTTGGATAACACTTAAATCAGACCAAGTATTTCCTGCTGTTGGATAACTTCTTATGTTTGCCGCATCCAAGTACAAAACCAAGCCTTCGGTTACTATTGTTGGGGAGTGATTGAGGCCCATCAGATGCCGAACCTTCCTCTGAGAGCGTTGAAGTTTTGTAAGATTTCTGTTTCAGAAAGTCCACGATTGTACAATCGAGCGTTTGAAATTCTTCCATTATGATAAGTGTGAATTCCAGCAAAACCAATTGTAATGGGTTCATTTGATGCCGCCCAAGGACCTGTAGCCACGTTTGATCCTATAGAAACTCCATTTAGATAAAGCATATGATTTGATCCAGTTGTAGTTGCCACAACATGATTCCATGTGTTGAGTTGAATAATTGGTGATGCGGGATATATGCTTGGATCACCAGCACCATATCTTTGCCACAATAATCTCCTGTCGCTTGCATACCATAAACCAAAAGTTCTGTTGCCAATAGGATTATTACCAGTTCCAATTATTCTTACCCAATCTACGCCAGCAGAGGTTACATAAATCCACGCTTCTGCTGTAATGTCCGCAGTAAATTGACTTGATATTGATGTTCCATTTATAAAATCATTAGCACCATCTAGCGTGAAATAACCCGCATTTTCATTATTATACACTGGACCATTTGTCAAAATTCCAGTATTTTCATTTCCACTTAAATCAAACCATCCAGTTCCAGTCCCCGGATAACTCTTTCTGTTCGCAGCATCCAAGCACAGGACCAATCCACTAGTTACGATTCCGGGATTATATTGGACTGCCATATCAATACTCCACTGTCAACTTCGGAACATCCTTGCGTTCACCTTGGACAAGATAGAAGCAATCAATGTCCTTGCTCTTGCTTCCAACGATGATTCTGTTTTCTTCGATTGACTTGACGAAATAATTCTTCTGTGAACCATTTGCAGTCAATTGTACCGTAATGGAGTCTGAATGCACCAGAGCAGTCCAATAGTCTGGAAGATCGATCACATTTGATCCTGTGAGTCTTCCACGAACATATACACCATTCTCTGGACCTTCCAAGCAAGCGTATTGTAGTTTCTTGTTTGGTTGAATTGGGTGGGGGATTAAGAAGGACTTTGTGGCTGCACTGAGGTTTCCGGAGAGTGTTATGCCGGTTCCAGAGAATCCTGCAGTTGAAATTATGAGACCGTTGAAGGTAGCCGTTGAACCAGTAAAAGCAGAATTAAACGTAATTCCACCAGCAGCACTCAAACCTCCTGTAAACTGAGAAAGTTGACTTGCTCTGAAAGTTCCCACGACATCTAAAGTTGCTCCTGGATTTGTGGTTCTTATTCCTACATTTCCATCAGAAGAAATTAAAACTCTATCAGCACCATTTGTAGTGAAAGCAAACGGTATATTGTTTATGCTTCCAATACTACCACAATTTCCTTGATTTGTGGTTATATTTACCGATCCACCACCAGCACTAGAACGAACATTAAGTGTTGCTATATTTGGTTGTTCTACTCTTAGTGTTCCAAATGTTCCGCCAGAGGATGAAATTCCAGAAGATGCTGTAATTAATTCGCTAGCACGCATTGCACCAACAATATCAAATGTTACTCCTGGAGAAGTTGTTCCAATTCCAACCGCTCCAGTTTCTGTAATTGTCATCATCGGTGATCTATTATTTCCACCAGCTAAATGAAGTCTTGCACTACTTTGACCAGTACGAATTATTGCATCATATGCTGTAACAGACCATGTTGTTGGTCCAGAAATAGTTGAATTTTGCCTTATATTTAAACCACTTGTTCCATTAAACACAGGCATGTTAAACACAACTTCAGATCCAGCAGTATTACCGGTGTTTCTTAATTCTAAAGCACTATAAGCACCCCCGGTTGTTCCAATTATAGATGCAGAATTATTTGAAGTAACCGAACTTTGAGTATTTCTTACAAAAAAAGTACTTGGAGTTGCCGCACCAATTATTGAAGAATTTATAATAGAAACAGGTGAATCAAAAGCTCCACCAGATGAACTGATTCCGCTGGTGAAACTTTGAAGAGGACCAAAGGTGTTTGCTGTTCCAGTGGTTACTCCGGTGACTGCCCCGGTCAATCCATTAAACGAGTGGACTCCACCACCAGCAACACCAACAAGTGCACTACCACCAGTGATTCCAACATAGAGACGACTGTTGGTGATGTCGAATGCTGGTTCACCAAATGTCAATCCCGAGGGGACACCTGAGCCTCTTCTGAGCTTAATATTGGCCATTCTGCAAAAAACTCCTGCTGATTATAGCATCGTAATAACTACAATACTATTTAGAAGGTTTCACCACCGTCAAGAACTGGTTCGTCTTTCTTCTTTTTCTTTGAAAGACTTTCCACTTTCTTGGTCAATTCATCGATCTTTGCCTGCAGTTCGGCATTCTTTGCCTGTTCTGCAAAAAGATTGAGTTCATTCGTAAAATTTGCCTGAGTCAGTTCCGCACACTTTTTGTACAAAGTCTCCATCATTCTTTTTTCAAAAGACATTCACAATTCTCCTGTTATATATTAGAACGCTCCACCATCTACTACACCCTCAAGTTTACCTGTTCCAGAGCCAACGGTCAAGGTATTTGTGCTTGGTTGCCATGCAATGCCAGTTGTGGAATCTCCATACAAAATTTGATTTCCGGCTGTACCAAGAGCAAATATCAACCCATAGCTTCCACTGTCTTTTACTCCAACTAGATTGACGTTTGTAGTTGTGAAGGCTGTAAATCCTGAAGCATTTGGGTTTATCCAGGTATTTTGAGTAGCTGAACCCTGACCTCTTAACAACCAACCTAATGTTGCGCCAGCAGTATCTGCAAGAACCATTTGTCCGCTGATATCTGGTAGGGTATAAGTTCTAGTAGCTGTGTAAGCTACAGCAGGAGTAAATGTTCCCTTTGAGCCAATAGTAAACGGATCACCAACTATAGAAATTTTTCCAACATCACCTGATGATGAAAAAATATGTTCTGCTGCGGTGTGAGTTATTGTTGTACTACTTCCAGCAGTATTTCCAGCAAGCAATATTGTTGCATTTGCTGCAGAAACACCACTTAATGTCAACGTTCCGCTTGGTGCAAAAACGCCTGCTAGATTTGCACTTCCAATTGCACCAGATACAATTTCTCCAGAAACATTTGCACCTTGAGATATAAAAGTAAATCTTTGAGCGCTTTGATCAAATCCAAAGAACCCAGTTCTGCCCGCTACACCATCAGCCCACTGGAAAACAATTCCACGATCCTTGGTGTCACCTACTGGTGGGGGCGCATTTCCTGTAACTCCACCGATTGCAATAAGTGGATCCTGTACTGTTACAGTTGTGGAATTTACTGTTGTGGTTGTTCCATTGACTGTAAGGTTTCCACTAATTGTTGCGTCTGTACCTACAAGCAAGGATGTTGTAGTACTTAAAGATCCTGGTGTTGTTATTGCACTAGGAAGAGATAGTGTTACAGATCCTGTGGATCCAGATGCTGTAATTTGATTTGAGGTTCCTGCAATTGATAGGACACCTGTGTTTGTTAGAGTTATTCCTTTTGCTGCTCCAGTTGGATTTGTTATAGAAATACCAGATCCAGCAAGAAGATCTACGGCTCCAGTGACACCATCGACGGAAGTTACTAGATTGGATGCATAAATGTTACCGTTAAATGTTACTCCACCGTTTACGATCAATCCGCTATTTGCGGTTACAAGACCACCAAATGTTGCATTAGAAGCTTGAAGTGATCCAGAAAGAGTCATTCCACCCGAGGCACAAATTCCTGCACCAAATCTAACAAGATTGCCAAATGTTGCACCCTTTGCATCAAATCCACCCAAAAGTGATACTGAACCATCAATTGCAGCTGGACCTACCACATAAAGTGAGCCAAATGTTCCTCCACCAGTTACTCTAAAAGCACCATTAACATCTAAATTTTTTAAGAATGTTGAATCATCTGAAACTCTGATAGCTGTATTAAATGTTATTCCACTTCCAGAATCATTTCCTATAGTTCCGTTTATAGACAATGGACCGTTTATAAAAGAAACTCCGCTTGTGAAAACAGACGCAGATTCAAATCTTGCTGGACCACCTACCGTAAGTCCAGCCTTTATTGCCAAATTAAACAAACTTGAATCTGTGTTTCCAGACAAGCCTGTTGTAAATACCTGAACTCCTGTAAATATGTTTGTTCCATTTCTAATGGCAACATCGGAGTTTACTGCAACTGTAATTCCTCTGGTTGCGGTGGATGCTGTTATGGAAATTCCAGTTCCACCTAGAATGTTTGCAGCACCAGTTATTCCATTTATGCTGGCAACAGATCCACCACAAAGACCAATGGTAACCTGATTATCTACATAAGTTTTTACCGAATTTTGAGTAGGAACAGTCCAAGCGCAATTTCCTGAAAGAGCAGTGTCTTGTACAATTTGTGCGCCAACCCACATTGCCGTAGAGCCATTGTTTACAAACAAACGATTGTTTGTTGTATCCCACGCTGGTTCATAGGCTGTTAACCCGGTTGGTTGTCCTGCTCCACGTCTGAATTTAATTGTTGCCATTGTTTATTCCTTAATAATCTCCGCCATCAAAGATAACGTGCTCTATTGGTTCTAGTTCTTCTGTTCCCGTAAATCCTTGGAATCCGCTCTTGGTTATGATAAAACCATCAACCATTAGGGTTCCAATTGTATTTAGACCTCCCAATACATTCAAAGTTCCATCAATATAAAGTTGGTTGCCAGCCGTAATTCCTATTGTAATTCCACCAATATTCAAAGTTGTTGCAATATTAACTGAATCGGGGAGCCCAATTGTTATGTTACCTGTAGTTCCGCTGACATTTATTTCATTGGGTGTTCCATTTATTGATTCAACACCTGTCGTAAATTCAGTCCAATAACTGTTTCCAGTTCCTCCAATAAGAGAAAAATATTTGTTTTCATCATTAACATAAACCAACATACCCTCTTCACGTCTTTGAGAAATTATGTTATTTCTGTCTGTTAGACTTTCTACAGTTCTTAAACTTCCAAGACCATAACGTGGGTTGGTAACAAAATACGGATCGTTATCGACGTTTGGGCCGATTGGCAAGCCAACTGAGATGTATCCTGTTAATGCCATATTAGGATGCCGTTATCTGGTATGTACCAGTGGTTGGATTGCTGACTTGATACCATGTCCAAGAAATACTTACACCGTATGCATTTGTTTCGGTGAAAGTTCCTGAGACTGGGGTGACGGTAAGATTGTTTATATCTTTCCACGATGTGTATGTTCCGGGAGAACCTGGTGAAGTTGGAACAATTACATAAGAATATTCTGGACTTCCAGATACCGGGAATGTATATGTAAAAGTTCCAAGAGCGCTGGTTGATGAAGTAAATCTGCTTGTAGAGCCTGTTGTAAGGCTTGCTAGGTTTGCAGGAGAAGCTGATGCACTCTTTCCCCAATAAATTCTATGTCTCCAATCAAATGTGACGGTTCTTGAAAGAGCGCTTCCAGATTGTTGTTGTCCTGTTATTCCAAATGTAAGTTGAGACGGAACGTTGTAGCCGTATTGATTCAAGGTTATTCCTGCTGGGGTGCTGTCGTAATTCAATCCAGATTTCACAAGAACTGAATTTGTGTTGTCCTTGATGTTTAGCGAGCCACCAATCCAGTTTCCAGTAGGACCAGAAGTTGACCAGGTTGCTGTATAGTTTCCGGCACCAAATGTTCTTCCAAGATCAAATGGGGATGTTCCAAGATTTATTGAGAATGCGGTAAATGCAACCGGCTGATATGGATATATCAATTGTTCAAGAACTTGAATTGCATCAAGACCAACTCCAAATGTAATTCCCGGTGCAATTCCGTTTGAAAATCCGGGTGTGGTGTCTGACCATTCTGCACCACCAGCCAAAATATCTACAAGAACATTTTTCCCTTGACGGGTAACATTTACACCGGAACCAGTAAATTTAATATCACTAACAGAACGAATTAGAGGCACACCATTAAAAACAATTCCAACTGCGCCGCCGCCGGTTGGAATTGCTGTAGTTGCAATTTTGTTTATTGCATCTTGGATATCTTTTGCTGATGCACTTTTTACCAATTCAGCAAGTTTATCTGATCTAAAAGATAGAACTCCTTTTTCAAATACCAATGGATGTTCTACTTTTACAATTCCAGTTTCACCTTTTTCTCCCTGTGGACCAGCAGGACCAGCGGGGCCAGGAACTCCACGATCTCCCTTTTCTCCTTTTTCTCCCTGTGGTCCACGGACACCCATCTTTCCTTCCGGACCTTGTTTTCCTTCTGGGCCAACCAGTCCCTGTGGTCCAGGAATTCCTTGTGGGCCCCGTGGGCCAGCAGGGCCAATATCACCCCTTTCTCCTTTATCTCCCTTTGGACCTTTTACACCTCTCGGTCCCGCTATTCCTTGTTCGCCCTGTGGACCTACATCACCCTGATCTCCATTTTCTCCCTTTTCTCCCTGTGCACCTATTGGTCCAGGGAACCCTCTGGGACCTTGTGGACCGGGCTCACCTCTTGCTCCACGCTCACCAATGTCACCCTTTGGTCCAGGTTCACTTATTACAGGAGCCTGTTCACGTATTATTGTCTTTTCAATAATTTTTACTTTTGGTTCGGACTTTTCTGCAATAAGTGTTTTGGGGACTTCTGGCTTTGGTTGCGTGAACACAACCTCTTCCATTATATTTTTTATTTGCTGTGAATTACCATAGAGTTTGATAATTTTGTTATCTTGCTTTATGTAATGATGTTCTGCTGTCCCGTGACCTAATTGCCATTTTTCATCTGCATGCTCTGTTGTGACTTCCTTGAGCAAAGAGTTTCGCAATAGATTTCCAACAGGACGAACAACCTTGTATGTCTTTCCTTCCACGGATTCAAACAGATATTTTGGGGCAAACAGTTCTTTTATCTTTGCTGAGTTTCCTTCCAGCAAAAACTCATCACCGTTTGAATTTATCAAAGAAAGTTTAGATATACCAGTTCCAATTTTAATTTTGCTTGGATTTTGAACACTTTCAACAATGTAATAGTCTGAGCCCAGAGATAGGCCATCTTGGGCTTTTATTAGTCTTAAAGATGTTTTGTTCTTTCCGAAGAACATAGGATTTAATTACTTTGTATACCTCCACCAAACGCACCACCAACCAATCCACCAGAAGTCACTCCACTCAATCGAATCGCCCAACCTATATGTCTAAAACCTTCACCAGACGCATCTGTACTCCAATTTATGTAGGTTGTTTTTCCATAAAGATATGTACCAGAAAGCATGTCAGGATATACAACATTAACTCCCTGTTTAATGGTTGTTTCACATGGTGATGTATTAAAATCAATAAAACATTGGCCAATACCATCTTTTTCAAAAACCATATTGTGAACCAAGAAAGTTCCAGAACCAAGTGTTATTCCATTTTGCATTTCAAGACCATTTATATTCCATGAAGTAAATCCACCGATTACACTCAATATGCTGCCAAAATTTGGAAGTGGCATTGAAACTGTATTTGGTTTGATTGCCCCCCAAGATCCACCACGGTATCCAATTATGTCTCCTGTGACCCCAGATGGTGTCAAAGCAGAAATTGCATTTGAGCCACCACCACTGGAGGATATTGTTATACCAGCCAAATCTACGTTAAGAGTAATATTTGAACCTTGATAAAGCGTTACACCACCAGTCAATCCATTTAAACTTTCAACATACTTTCCAACTGGTCCTGTTGCCCCTGTTGCTCCAGTAGCCCCTGTTGCTCCAGTATTTCCTTGTGGACCAGTGGCACCAGTTGCTCCAGTAGCCCCTGTTGCTCCAGTATTTCCTTGCGGACCAGTAGCGCCCGTTGAGCCTTTTTCTACAAATAGCTCCCAGAATAATCCTGAATCTGGTGGATAGCCACTAACATTATTAGCTAGACAAATATAAGAAGCGCCATTATATGTAACTACATCATTAAGATTGTAAACAATTTCTGCACCGCCGTAAGCACCTCTAAAAGAGAAACTTTCCCCCTGTGGACCAGTTGGACCCATAGGACCTGGGTCACCCGTGGCACCTGTTGCTCCTGTATTTCCTGTTGATCCAGTTGGTCCAGTTGAACCAGTTGCACCTCTTGCTCCATTTGTTCCGGGAGCACCTTCTGTTCCCGGATCTCCTTTGTCCCCCTTGGCTCCCGTTGCTCCCGTTGCTCCCGTAGCACCAGTATTACCAGTTGATCCAGTGTTTCCCTGTGGCCCGGTTGACCCAGTATTTCCTTGAATTCCTTGTGCTCCTTGCGGTCCTATTGAACCAATACCAGAGCCTTGGGTTATTACTTCAATTAAATTTGGGGTTGAGGAAACAACCGTTACGTTTACATCAGCCATTTTAGGTTCTCGTTACATCAAGAATTGTGCCTATTTTTCCTCTTAACAATGTTAGTGTGTCAGAAGAAGAACTTATTTGTTGCAAGTCATAAAAAATTTGTGTATATGGTGGAAAATTTTTAGTGTAATTTGAACCAATGCAAACATTTATGGAACCAGCAGTACCAGCTGCCAAACCACCACTAGATCCTTCAGGAGTTGATATTGTACTTCCTGCGGTAACTCCTATTGAATATGAAACCAAAACTTGGCTTGGATAATATCCAGCTCTTACTTGCATAGAAAGAGTGGAACCAGTTAGATCATAACTGGTTCCAGCACTGTTTTTCAGAGCCATAGACCAACGAAGAGTATCGCCTAATACTACATTTGGGTCGTAAAAATTTTCCATGACAAAAATATTTAGATTTTTGTCACAATACTGCTGGAACTTTTGAAGGATCTACGCTAAGAGTAGTTCTGTTGGCTTTTTTCTTAATTTCTTCCAAAACCTGTTTTTGTTGTTGTTCTATTTGCTGTTGTTGTTGTGCTACAACTTTTACATATAGATCTCTGTTTTGTTGAACTCTTGCTCTTTGATCTTCTGGTAAATGTGACTCGGCAAGAAGTTTTTCACATGCAGCCAATCCCATATGAAATTTTCCAACATGAGCAGCACTGGTAGCAACTTCATCCAATATTCCCCACAAATAGTTTCCAGTATCAACGAACAAAATTTGATCTTGTGGAATTGGAATTGAAAGTCCTTGTGAAGCCATGATAAAAGCATTTCTTGGTCTATTATGCTTTCTATAGATACATGACATATGATAAAGTGGTTCTACTCTGTTTGGTAGAGTCTCAAATGCTTTCATAAAAGCATCTATTACCAATTCAACTGGTTTGCAAAGAATCTCCCTACACATACCAACTCTCATCCATGAATAAAATACTTCTTCCACCCATTGTCCCATGTTTGCTCTTTTTTCATATTCAATTTCTGCAATATCAAACATATGGGAGTCAAATGCTGATTGCGCCAAGTAAAATTGTTTTCTTGGTTGGTTGGGATTTTCATCAATGTATTTTTTGAGAATATGATAATCTCTTTTATACTTTTCTCGATCATCTCCATTTGTTTCCCGGAATCGACATCCTTCAGTTCTTACTTCCCATGCATAGTCGCCCTCAAGTTTGGCAACATTCATTGGCTGTTCGCAAATTGAATATTCGTGAAGTGGCTCTTCGTACCACCACTTTTTCTTGGCAAGATGGAATATCTGTGCACGATACCATTCAAATGGCCCACGCTTAATCTTTACGACATATCCATCAAGATTTTCATCAAATTTATCAACTGGGAGTTTTCCAATGATAAAATCATCAGCATCAATCATCAGAGCCCATTTGGTTTTTCCCATGCAAGCCTCAAGAGCCTTGGAACGATTTGTTCCAAAGTCAGACCATTCATGGTCTAGAATCTCTCCCGGAATTCCCTTTTTGTCAAAGAAGTTCTTGATGATCTCCTTTGTATTGTCGGTTGATCCGGTATCAGCGATCACATAGTAATCGATGTATGGTGCGACAGACTCCAAGCAACGTTCGATGTTTGGGGCCTCATTCTTTACGATCATACTCAAAGTTAAATTGTACATGGTCATCCTTATGAATTAAAAAATTTACGTAGCGAACCAGGATTGAATTTTGGAATCAATTCCCAGTCATCTTTCTCACTATAACGAATAATCTTTAGCCCATTGACGGGCATTTTATCTTGTATTTTTTCCTTGTCAACAACTTCGACAAGTTCCCAATCCTCAAGAAGTTTTACAATTGCATTTCTTCTCTTGATGTCCTCTTCGCTTACGTTCGATGGCAAACCATCAAGAGCAAAGAGTTCCTTGAAGTGAGCAACTATGTATACGTTGTTTTTGTGGATCAGGTGGCAAGATTGATACAGAACTTTTTTGCCTTTGGGGGAGACACCGATTCTGGAAAGAGTTTCACGAACAACCATGAAATCTTCATCGTCAAATAACTTGACATGAACACCGATACCGTTGAATGTTTTATCTGATGTCTCTGACATAACTACACCTTCTAATTCTTAGTTCCACCTTTATATAAAAACTGCTTAAGTTTCTCTATGTCTTTGGGACCAAGAATATTTAGCACTTCTCTAGCCTTGGATTCCGTATATCCAAATACTTCCTTTATCAAGGCTATTTTCTCGTCTTCCTCCTTACGAAGCCAAGGTGAAAACCGCTTCTTCTTGCGAACAGCCATTCTATAGAAATCAAACTGGGCCTTGGGATCTACCCACGGATGGCAGTTCATTTCATTAGAATGAAAAACGGTGTCTGGAAAGTAAGACAGACACCGATTCACTACGAACGCAGGATAAAGTTTTACTAATGTTTCGTCATCTAGTAAAGGCTTTTTATCATGATTTATGCTGTTGAGAATATGTTTTAATTCCATCAGTTGAACTCACAATCCATCATCAATTGGACGATCATGGCCATCGTATTGATCTCTTGGTCTGCGGCAAAGGCAGACTTGTATTGGTATTCGGCAATGATTAGAATTGCCTGTGGAATCGAACTTGGCTTCAAGGCAGTATACATCTCGCAATACAGTTTCTTGAAGAACTCCGTGGTATTGAGATCCAAATTTTGCACAACCCATTTACGACAAGAAGTGAAATCCTTGGACTTCATAAATCCAAGAAGTTCCTTATATGATTCGCTGCTGTGCTGTGCAAGAACACCAACATCGATCTTTCCGGAGGCAGAATACTTCTGCAGCTCGTTGAGTATGCGACGAAGATCTGGAAAGTGCTTTTTGATTAGGTTTGCAACAACTGCCTTGTCGTATGCAACCTTCTCGTTGGTCAGGATATGTTCAACCCTAGCCAACATGGCTGTGGCCATTTGTGACTTCTCGGCAGACGGAATACTGAAATCAATTCCCGTGCATCGGGAATGCAGAGGCTCGATGACTCTGTTCTTGAAGTTGCACGTCAGAATGAATCTGCAGTTCTTGTGAAACTCTTCGATTGCTCCACGGAGGGCTGGTTGAATTGACTGTGGGTTGGCATAATCAAACTCGTCAAGTATGACAATCTTTGGGTTTCCGTTGAGGGAAACCGTGGAAGCATATTGACGAATCTTGGTCCGAAGAGTATCAATTCCATTCTCCTCGGAGCAATTGATGAGAATGTATTCGCAGTCGAGATCATTGGCAAGAGCACGGGCGACCGTTGTCTTGCCCGTGCCCGCTTTGCCATAGAACAACATGTTTGGGATTGCACCTTCCTTCAACATGCCACCGAACATGGCTTTGCTGTCAATTGGAAGAATACAATCAGATAGAGTCTTGGGTCGATACTTTTCAACCCAAAGAAGGCTGTGTGGGTCTGTCACTTTATCCCCGCTTGATGGCGATGTAGTAGGAAAGATCCTGTGCGCTGTGCTTGAAACGTGAAACGATTCCCTTGCTCAGTTCAACCTTGTAGGAACCGGGAAGGAACTTGATGTCAGACACATCCAACGATCCAACGTAATCTGGACCGCTATAGTCCTCGTTCACCGTGACAGAAAAACTGTTGGAGGTGTCATCCTTCTCGTCGCTAACGACGATCTT
>Ga0315904_10003749_pt1 | contig 22120 bp, 23 predicted proteins | sample LakEriMetagenome_6_FD_203529 | JGI IMG/M metagenome (GOLD analysis project Ga0315904, IMG submission 203529) | Freshwater fungal communities from buoy surface, Lake Erie, Ohio, United States - Buoy 12 MA120 | ecosystem: Environmental > Aquatic > Freshwater > Lake | place: USA: Lake Erie, Ohio... | reverse complement strand
ACTTCTACTTTACTTGTTTCACTATCCATTGTTATTCCTCTACCGTTTTCGTTGATAGCGCTTCAGCTTCTGCCTTTAGCGCGGCTTCTTTTTTCTGAATTTCAATAACACGGGCGACAACTTGCTCGACAAGGCTGCTGGTTCGGTGACGTTCCTCGATTCGGTCTATCACTGCCTGTGCAACCATATCCACATAATCGTCGCGATCTTCGATAGCCATATACGCTCCCAAGCACACCAAGAGACAGAGTGCAATACCAGAACCCCAACACCAAGCACTACGAACGGAACACTAACAGCACACGGTCTCGGTATGCCTTGCTTTTTGGGATATTCCCCTCTTCCTACCTACTCTCGCGGGGAGAGGCGGCGGGGAGAGGAAGTTACGGCTAGTTTACTCGAATCAGTGTATGTATGTCAAGAGATTTAGGAATAATAGGAAGAAAAAAAGAATTATTTTTTTCGCGATTTTTTAAAAACGATATCTGAATCGTGGAACACAGCGATAAAATCGAGCAAAAAAGTCAGTATTTTCTGCAATACAAAAAATATTCCCCCAATATTATATTTATTTCCCCCCTAAAATGGAATATTCTTACCTAAAATCAATACAATTTCGACTCAAAGCGATCACTATATGAAGGATGTGTTTTAGAATGCGACGGAGCCATTGAGGCTAGCGGGCGAGCTCGACGCGCTGGCCGTCGGAGAAGAAAAAGATATCGCCGCGCTCTTGATCGGTGCGTAGGATCGTGGCTCCGGTGGCGATGAGACGCTCCAGAGTCGCAGGGGCGGGCAAGTGCTTCTCTTTATCGTCGCTACTGATCACCACAAAGCGCGGCTGAACCTGGCGCAGTAGCTCGGGCGATGATGCCCCGGCGTTGCCAAACCGAGCGACCCGCAAGACATCGGCGGAGAGCTCGTGGCCCATCGAGAGCAGCGCCTGCTCCCCTGGCTCCTCCAAGCCCCCCTCCCAGAGAAAGCTCGTCTTCCCCCAGGTCAGGCGCAGCACGACTGAGTTATTGGCGGCGGCGGGCGTGCGGGAGATCAGGCGCTCACCGGGGTAGAGAATCTTCACGTGGCCCTCCGTCCCGAGGTTAAAGGCGACCCCCGACCGCGCAAGCTGCACCAGAACCCGCTGCTTTCGCAAGAGAGTCAGGGTCTCCTCCTGGCTTTTATTCACCCTTTCCCACCCGAGATCCAGCACCGACTTCACCGGAAACTGCTTGATCAGCTCGGTCGCGCTCCCGATTGCCTCACTGTAGGGATAGGGGAGCACCAGCAGGTCTATTTGTTGCGCTCCCGCCGCCCGCAGCGACTCCGCCACGTGCGCACCTGAGCCGGGTGGCCCTGCTCCAATGACCATGAACTGGCCCTCAGGAGTCTTGATCCACGATGCCTCCCCCTGCCCGACCTTCAGATACGCCACCACCAGCGAGCGCGAAGGGAGCTTGGGGAGCGTGACGGTCGGGCGGGGGCGAAAAATATATCCCAGCCCCAGTGCAGCGCCCCCTAAGAGCGCCAGTAAAACTCCTCCCAGCCACTGCCGACGAGACACCTTACTGCCCCCGCTTCTCGGTCTCCGTCAGGTGGTAGGAAAGCACCGCAAGCTCTTGGAGGAACGAGACATGGCGCACCACAACGCCCGCGGGCACTTTCAAGGGAGTCGGGGCAAAGTTCAGCAGCGCACGCACCCCGCTCTGGATCGCACTATCCGCAGCGGCTTGCGCGGCACTAGCGGGCACGGCTAAGATCGCAATCCGGGCCTGGAGCGTCTCATTGATCTCCCCCAGACGCGAGAACTCGATAATGTCCATCCCTAAGACGCGCTTGCCGATCTTCTCCGGGTCGGTGTCAAAGAGCGCGACAATATGAAACTTGTGTTCTTCCAGCCCCGGATACGAGGCTAGGGCGCTTCCTAAGTTTCCGGCCCCCACCAGCAAGATCGGCTGGAGCTTGTGGAGCTGCAAGATCCGCGCGATCCGGTTTTCCAGCTCCCCGACCTGGTAGCCCACGCCCGGCTTGCCAAACTCCCCAAAGTAGGAGAGGTCTTTCCGGAACTGCGCCGCACTTACCCCCGCGTGCTCCTCGATTTGCGCCGAGGAGATCGTCCGCACACCACTGGCCCCCAGATCCACCAGACACCTTAAGTAGGTGGTCAGGCGCTCTAGGGTTGGTGTGGGAACTTTGGGAAGGGCGGCGGTATCCTCAGTGGGAGTTTGTACCATCGTCCACGATTATACCGTAACCTCCATGTCCTCATCGTCGTTCTCGCCCTCGGCCTCGTCACGCCCCCAAGCATCTTCGTCCACGTAGTCAAACTCGGCGTTGCGGATACGAACCGAGTCGCCTTCCGCCGCGCCAAACGCCTTGAGCTTGGTAAAGACCCCCCAGCGCTCTAGCTGGCGCTGTAGGCGACGAACCGCGTACTCATTGCCCATGTCGGTCATGGAGACAATGCGCTCCAGTGCTTTTCCGGAGACCACCAGCACCCCTTCGTCATCGCGCACAATCGTAAAGCGGCGAGGATCGTCCTCGTCGCGTGCATTGTTGGTAATGTGCACCACGCCACTGAGCTTAAGCGCCTCTTTGGGAATCTCCTGGAGCTTGGTCCAGACATGGAGGATCAGATCACGCACCCCCTCGCTCGTCACGCCAGAGATCGGAAAGACCTCCAGCCCACGGGCCTCAAAGAACTGGCGTAGGGGGATCAGCCCACTTCGGTCAGCCAGCAGGTCAATGCGGGAGAAAGCGACGACTTGCGGAAGTTTTGCCAGGTCTTCCGAGAACGCCTCCAGCTCGCGGTTGATGATGCCAAAGTCCTCTAAGGGATCGCGCCCGGTGAGCCCCGAGACATCCAGCAGATGGACTAAAAGCCGTGTGCGCTCCAAGTGCCGCAGGAACTGAATTCCCAGCCCCGCGCCCTCGCTGGCGTTCTCGATTAGCCCTGGCACATCGGCGATCACAAAGTTATGGTGGTCATCGGCACGCACCACGCCTAAGTTCGGCACGAGTGTGGTAAACGGATAGTCCGCGATCTTGGGACGTGCCGCACTCACTGCCGCCAGAAGCGTAGACTTCCCAACATTGGGAAAGCCCAGCAGCCCCACATCCGCCAAGAGCTTTAGCTCTAGCTTGACCCGTCGCTCCTCACCCGGCTCGCCTTTTTCCGCGAACTTAGGAGTCTGGTGGACGCTATTGACAAAGTGGACATTACCGCGCCCGCCACGCCCCCCCGCGATCAGCACCTCGCTCTGGGGGGTCTGTGCCAGGTCGGCGAGGAGCTCGCCGGTGTCGGCATCGTGCACCTGTGTTCCAGGCGGCACCTTGAGGACAATGTTCTCTCCGTGCTTGCCGTACTGCCGCTTGCCCATGCCATGGCCGCCGTTTTCAGCGCGGTATTTCTTGCCCGGACGGAAATCTAAAAGTGTAGACAGGTTCGGATCGGTCTCAAAGACCACTGAGCCGCCCCGGCCACCGTCGCCGCCATCAGGGCCACCACGGGGGACGTGTTTTTCCGTGCGGAAGGTCAGAGCGCCATTGCCTCCACTTCCTGCGACCAACCAAATTTCAACTTCATCTATAAACATGGGATATACCCTCCTCCCCCCGGCCCCCTCCTCCCAACCCTGGGAGGAGGGGGGGAGAGGGAGAGTATGAGGGGCTCTGGCTCCCCTCCACCCAACCTGCCTCCCAGGATTGGCACCCAGAGGGTACCCGGGGGCAGAGGGAGGGGGGAATCCAAAGCAAAGGCCCGGCTGCAGAGCAGACCGGGCCAGAATCTGTAGTTGTGTAAAGAGAGCTTACGCGCTTACGGGAGCAGCTTCTTCCACATCGACGGCGACCATCGGGTACACCGAGATACGTCGGGTATGCTTGTGACCTTCGAACTTCACAATCCCATTGATCTTAGCGAAGAGCGTGTAGTCGCTTCCCTGACCGACGTTCTTACCCGGATCGAACTCGCTGCCACGCTGACGGATCAGGATGGAACCGGCGGTGACGAACTGACCGGCGTACTCCTTGACACCCAGGCGCTGGGCATTCGAGTCACGACCGTTGCGGGACGAACCCACACCTTTTTTATGTGCCATTTTCTTATTCCTTCTCTACGGATCAGAGCCTACGCGGCGATGGAGTCAATGCGCAGACGGGTCTCGAACTGGCGATGCCCGTAGTGGCGCTGGTGGTTCTTCACCTTGATGTAGGTGATCCCATTGATCTTCTTGCCCTTGCCCTGGCCGACGATTGTTGCGGTCACTTTCGCGCCGGGAACCGTGGGAGAGCCGAACACGGGAGTATCTCCACCAACGAAAAGAACATCGTCAATGGTCACGACATCGCCCTCAGCTCCTTCGAGCTTCTCTACGACGACGGTATCTTTTTCTGCGACGCGGTACTGTTTGCCGCCGGTACGAATTACTGCATACATAATTTTTTTGCCAACCTCTGTCAAGACAACCCTCGGAGTTTACCACAGCTACCGGGCTTGCGCAAATCAAATTTTCTCTGTAGGGTAGCAGGCATGAATGGAACTGAGCTCATGGCCGACGGCGGCCCCGACCCCGTCGCCGCCTACCCCCACGCCCGCCGCGTGGGCAACTTTCTCTTTATCAGCGGCCTCGGCCCCCACAAGCGCGGCGAAAAAGACCTACCCGCGACGTTTGCCGACGAAGTCCACGGCGTCTTCCACAACCTCAAAGTCATCCTAGAGGCCGCCGGACTCGGACTAGAAAACGTCGTAGATGTCACCGGCTTTCTCACCGACTTAGACACAGACTTCGCCACCTACAACGCGATCTACGCCGAGTATTTAGGCCAAATCCGGCCTGCCCGCACCACGATCCAAGTTGCGGCGCTCCCGCGCGGTATTCATGTGGAGATCAAGGTACTAGCGGTGTGCCCCGCCGATTAGAACGGCGGGGCTGGAGAGCCTCCGGCTACGAAGGGCGTGCCGCCCATGGGAATCCCGAGTGAGCTCGGTATGGCCGGAACGGCCTTTGCAGCGGAGCCTGCGACGCTCGTCAGCACCGCCGCTCCAACCGGCGGTGAATCCAAAAATGAATCACTTTCACATCATCTTGATCGAGCCGCAGGAGAGCCTGAATATTGGCTCAGTGGCGCGGGCGATGCAAAACCTCGGGTTTTCGCACCTGCACCTCGTCGCGCCACGTGGCTACGACCGTGAGCGTGCCTGCGTCACGGCGCGGGATGCGTCGGTGATTCTGGACACAATGACGGTTCACGAGAGCTTTACAGACGCACTCGACGGCATGCAGGAAGTGGTCGGGCTGGCGCTGCGAAAAGGCGAGAACCCGGCGCACTATGTCAGCTTGCCGCAGTGGTCGGAGAAATTAACAGAGCGCCAAGGCCGCACGACCGCGCTGGTCTTTGGCCCTGAGGACGATGACCTACGGCATGAGCATCTCAATCTCTGCCGCTGGGTCGTGCGGATTCCCACCACCGCGGCCTACCCGAGCTTCAACCTCGCGCAGTCGGTCTTGCTGACGCTCTACGAGATCACGCGCAGCCTGCCGGCGGAGCCAGTTGCTGCCGCCGTTGCCGATGCGCCTACCGAGAACGAGTATGTCCAGTTCGACCGCCACCTCGACGGCGTGATGGCGGCAAGCGGCTTCGTGCGCCCCGGAACCCCTGCGCCCGTGCCCGCGCTCGTCAAGTCCCTCCTGCGCCGCTGCGATCCCACGCGCCACGAGCTAAGCGTTCTGCTGGCGCTCTTTAGCCGGGTGCACAGAGCCCTCCTCCCCCCCGCCCCCTCCTCCCGAAAACCACGGGAGGAGGGGGAGGCCGAGGGGGTTCTCTAAGCTCCCTCCTCCCAATCCTGCCTCCCAGGATTGGGAGGAGGGCTGGGGAGGTGGGGAGGAGGGTATCATACCCCCATGAAAACCACGCGGGCTCAGGAAACCACACGGGCTCTGGGCCTGACGGTGCGCTCGGTCTTGCTGGGGCTGGGGCTGACGGTGCTCACCAACCTCTGGATTCACTACGCCGAGCTAATCATGAGCGGCGTGCAGGGCCACTCAGCGGTTGCAGCGACCGCGACTCCGGTCGGAGCGGTGACGCTGATCTTTGGTGTCGCGGGCATCAATCTCCTACTCAAGCGCTTTCTTCCTCAGACCATGCTTACGGCGGCGGAGATGCTGATCGTCTACGTCATGGTCACCACCTCCACGGTTCTCAGCTCGTCGGGCCAGCTCCACTTTCTGGTGCCCACCCTTGTCGCCTCGTTCCACTACGCCACTGATGCCAACGCGTGGGCCTCGACCTTCCATCGCTTCGTCCCATACTGGCTGGCGCAGACTAACCCACAAGTGCTCGATGGCTTTTACAAGGGCAAGACCACGCCACCGTGGGGGCTCTGGGCACCACAGATGCTTGTCTGGATCGGTTTTATCCTGACCCTCACCTTCGCGACCTTCTGTCTGGTCTCGCTCATGCGCCGCCAGTGGGTAGACCGCGAGAAACTCAGCTTCCCGACGGTCGCGCTGCCCCTCGCGATTGTCGAGGCGGGCACGGATGGCGGGAGAGGCTCGCTCTTTCGTAATAAGCTCTTCTGGGCCGGACTGCTGATTCCCTTTACGCTCACGCTTATCAATACCCTCGCTCTCAACGACCCGAAGTTCCCTCTCGTCTCGCTCCGCGCCGACACGGACCTGGCGCAAATGCCTGCGATTCTCTCCAGCCCCCCCTGGAATGCGATGGGCCGCACGCCACTCTCGTTCTATCCCTTTGTGATCGGAGTGGCCTATTTTATTCCCGTCGAAGTGACGTTCTCCGGCTGGTTTTTCTTCCTGCTCACACGCATCGAGAACGTGGCTGGGGCGGCATTAAACATAGACGCCGGGATGACGGGCACGCAGCGCGCCACTTTCCCCTTTATCGGGCAGCAAGGCGCAGGCGCATTTCTCGCCCTTGCCCTCGTTCCCCTCTGGCTCGCCCGAAGCTACGTCAAAGAAGTGATCTCGATGGCCTTCGGTGGCCCCAAAGGCGAATTAGACGACAGCGACGAAGCCCTGAGCTATCGCGCCGCCGCGATTGGCTTGCTGGTCTCGGTTGGCCTCATGATCACGTTCTGCGTGGTCGCGGGGATGCAGCCACTCATCGCCACGCTACTCGTTCTTCTGGCGCTCTGCTACATGGTCGCCGCCACCCGTATCCGCGCCGAGACCGGCAATGCCTGGCTCTTTGGCCCCGAGGTGGATGTCAACCACATGCTCACCCGCACCCTCGGAACGGGCCTGCTCACCCCCGCCGACCTCACCGTTCTGGCCTTCATGCGCCCCGTCCTAGGCAACTTCGACATGCGCTGCCTGCCCATGCCCCACCAGCTCGAAGCGCTTAAGATGGCCGATAGTGTCGGGGCCAGCCGCCGCAAGACCTTTGTTGCCATCGCCATCGCCACCGTGATCGGCCTGAGCTCGTCGTTTGCCATCGCCCTGATGCTCTGGCACGGCTACGGCGCGGAGGCAAAGACCGATGCCTGGCGCACGAGCATGGGCCGCCAGCCCTTCGATAATCTCGTCGCCCTGATGCGCAACCCCGCCGCCCCCGATCTACGTGGCCTTGCCGCCATCGGCTTTGGCTTCGCCTTTACGGCCTCCATGATGTTTCTGCGGGCGCGTTTCCTCTGGTGGCCGCTGCACCCGGTCGGCTACGCCATGGCCAACACCAACACCATGACCAGCACCTGGCTCCCGTTTCTGATCGCCTGGGGCCTCAAGATCCTCGTCCTGCGCTACGGCGGCGCGGACACCTACAAAAAATTCGCCCCGTTCTTCCTTGGCCTGATCGCAGGAGACCTGCTCGGCGGCGGCCTCACCACCGCCTGGGGCGCTCTCTCAGGGATCAATGTCTACCCGATCAACTGGTAAAATACGATATGCCCGTTCTGACACCAGAGACAGAAGCCCGACTCATCTCGGTCGCGACAACCATCGGCAAGACGCCCGATGAAATCGTGCAAGCACTGCTGCGCGATCTCCCGATTGCCGCCCTGAGCGAGTCTGAGCTGCTCCAGCGCATTCAAGAAGCAGTCCCCCTCTCTCTTCGGCAGGAACGCGAGGCGCTGATTACCGCTCAAAAAGCCCATGTATGGAGTGAAGTGGAGCGCCAGCACTTCCTAGAACTCACCAATCAGATCGAAACCTGCGAGGCAGAGCGTATCGTCCTGCTCTCCGCTCTCGCTCGCCAGCGTGGCCTCTCTCTCACAGAGATCGTGCGCCAGCTTGAGCTGACGCCTGCATGAGACGGCAGCGCCCTACCCAGCGACAGCGCCTTACGGTCTTTATTCGCGCAGGTCACCGCAAGGAGGCACAACCACACTGGACAATCTTGCACTCTCGTGCCGAGGCTGTAACCACCTGAAGCATACACTCACAGAGGCGCTAGACCCCGCAACCGGAGTGGTCGCCTCCCTCTTTCATCCTCGCCGCCAGCTCTGGAGCACACACTTCCAATGGAGCTTCGATGCAACGCAAGTTCTTGCGCTCACCGCGACGGGCCGTGCGACTTTGGAGGCGCTGCAGCTCAATCGGGAAGGGCTACGTAACCTGAGGCGTGCTCTCGTCCTTGATGGCGCTCATCCCCCTGATGACTGAACGGGTTTCTTCTGCCAGACTCGGACATAGTCCACGACAAAGGCATCGGGGTAGAGGGTGCGGATCATGTCGGCGGGGTTGCTGGGGTACTCCATGCTCAGGATCAGGTACTCCTTGATCTTGGAGATGCCCTGCGTCACTTCGTAGAACTTCAGACCGTCCACGTAGAAAACATACTTCTCGGGGGTCCACTCCAGCCCGAAAGTATGAAAGCCCGTCCCGACTCCCTTAAGGTAGCTCTGCATCCCCCGCGTGGTCTTCTGGTTGGGGCCGTACGCCCAGTGGACATTGTGGGAGACAATGTCGGTGCCCAGCTTGCGGAAGCACTCCATGATGTCGATCTCCGCCCCAAAGAGAGCCGGATCCTCGCCCTTGGCGATCTCGGTGGACTGAATCCAGAACGCCGCCCACACGCCCGGCGACTTCTGCACCTGCGCCCGGCACTCGTAGTAGCCGTAGCGAGCGGAAAAAAGCCCCTCTGTCCCCACCGCGCTCCCGAGAAGCTGCTCGCCTTTTTTCTTCGCCCAGAGCCAGAGGTAGCCATCCTTGACCTCCACCGCCTCCTCCGAAACATACGCCAGCGCCCGCGGCCCCGCGCCCCGCACCTTCCACTTGGTCGGATCGAGCTTGCGCCCCTCGAACTCATCTTCCCAGACCAGCGCGTACCCTGCCTTCTCTGGCACAAACGGCACGGTCGAGACCGGCCCCTGCGCCGGACGCTGCGCAAAGCAACTCGGGGCAAGCGCCAGTGCCCCTCCAATAGCGTACAATCTAGTCATCATGGCCTCATTATTCCACAGGAATGCGAAGAGCAGTGATATGCATGCCGTCCTGGACGTGTCGAGTTCTCTGAGCTTGTCAAGCTAAGCCCATTTATTCTCCGCGGCCAAGTCGAGCTTGTTACCAGCTCCGGCCTTGCCTTGATCGAGGTAAGAGAAGCCTTTAAAGGACGGCCGGCGCGTTATCTCCTCTTTTATGTTGGGTGCGAGAGTGTCTATTTTTCATGGAGCCCGACGAAGTCGTTGAGATATTCACAGCGACGGTGATCCTGGATAACGCGATACGCCACCATAAGCATCGGTAAACACTCTCCCTGCTTGCGGGCTATACAGAGGGAGTGCCATAATGCTTCCCATGAGCGTACTTCTGGGCGTAGACATCGGCGGAACAAAGATCGCAGCGGGGCTGGTCCATGCGGCAACGGGCCAGGTGCTCCACAAAGCCCGCATTCCCACGGAGGCAGAAAACGGCGGTGCCTCGGTTCTGCGGCGTGCTATAGAGTTAGCAAAATCTCTGCCCAGTGAGGGCGTTATTGGCATTGGCATTGGGGCTGGTGGCCAGATAGACCCCATCGAAGGCGTTGTGGTCAATGCCACTGAGATACTTCCCGGCTGGAAAGGCCAGCGCCTCAAAGAGGCTTTCGAGGCTACGTTTCATCTGCCCACCTTTGCCGATAACGATGTCAACGCGCTAGCCGTGGGCGAGAGCCGCTATGGTGCGGGACGCAACTACCAGCACTTAATCTATCTGGGGCTGGGAACGGGAGTTGGGGGGGCGCTGGTCCACGACGGCAAGCTGGTGCACGGGCCACAGGGCGCAGGCAGTGAGCCGGGCCATCTCGTGCTCTACCCCGATGCGCCGCCCTACGAAAACGGCACGCGCGGCTGTCTGGAGCAGTTCACCAGCGGCCCGGCGATCTTAGCACGCTTTGGCGACCCCAAGCTTACCGGCCCGCAGCTTGCCGAGCTTGCCCATGCGGGCTTTCCCAAGGCACTTGCCGTTCTTAATGCTGTAGGCCGCGACCTTGGGATCGGGCTGGCGACTCTTGCCAATATCTACGGCCCCGAGGCGTTCTTACTGGGCGGCGGCGTTATAGATGGCTTCGGAGAGCTGATCCTTGCCCCCGCCCGCGCCGAGCTAGCCAGCCGAGGGCTTCCTGCCGTACGCGAGACACCGATTTTACGTGCCAGTCTCGGCCCGGATGCCCCGCTGATTGGGGCGGCTGCGCTGGCGCTGTAGAGAGCTGCAACACTCGCTAGCGCGGGTTGCCAAAGAGGACGATGCCCGACCAGTAGAACGGGTGAAGCCGTCGCTCAATAGGCGGATAGGGCGGCGCTTGCACGGTCGGGAAGCGCGTGGAAGTCGCCGTACGGAGCTGGGCAGTGGGCTTTATATCCCCACGGAGCACGGCAAGCTGCGCGTCGCAGAGCGCCAGAGACTTACTGGTATTGCGCTTCCAGCGGCGGTAGAAATCCACCATCAGAGCGCTGGTGATCGAGTCGCTCACACTCCAGATATTGGCAACCACCGCGCTTGCCCCCTTGCGCTGCACCAAGTGCGCGATATTCTCAATGGCTCCCCGTGTGTACTCGGTATCCTGGGCCGGTGTCTGAAAGGTCGAGAAGGTCACCAGGCTCAGCCCCGTAAAAACCTCGGCGGGCAGGAGTCGGAGCTGCTCCAGAGAGAGTTGCTTCCCCTCAGCCAGCAAGAGGCCCCACGTGCTCTCTGAACCAACCAGATTAAAGGGACTTGCGATATGGCAGATATCCCGCTTCTCCTGCTGAAGCACCTCCAGCCAGCGCTCCTGCGTGAAGTCACCATTCAGCAGAGCAGGCTGCCCCAGCGCCTGCACTTCCTGAGCCACACCGGGAAACGCGACGGCTCCCTCACTGACTCCTAGGGCGATGGTCTTCTCGGTCGCGGTGGGCCGTGTCAGAGTCGCTTGGCTTGCGGGGGTGAGAAAGCTGGTATTCCAGCGCTCCAGAGCGTAGCGGGTGCCATCGTAGAGGGCGGCAAAGGGAAACACTCCCAGGCTCTGGTCTAGGGTGAGCAAGAGGTGCTTTACCTGCCCGAGCTGCGTCTCAAAGGGTGCCAGAAAGAGCTCATACAGCTGCTTGCCTGCCGGACGGGGATCGAGGTTGGGTGACTGCAAGAGCCAGCGAAACTGCTCCACTTGTTTCTGGAGTGCCGCAACCTTGACCGGGGACTTATGCACGGTCACGGTGTCCATGGTCACCAGAAGTGTCCAGAGTGCCTCGTCCCCCACAAAACTGTAGAGCGCCGCATGCCCTGAATCCAATCCCTTCAGTAAGCTCTGGATCACTCCCACATCAGGAACAGCTCCCACTTTGTCCTGTGAGGCATCGGGTTGCTGGAGCTCTCGGGTGATGTCGTCGAGTGCCTTAAGATAGCTCGCTTGTGTGGCCGCGAAGCTCTGGGTGAGCTGCGTGCGCTGAAGCTCTTCGTCGGGGGTGCGCTTGGTCTTTTTCTCCAGTGGCCCTAGCTCGGTCGCTGCCAGTCTTAGCGTCTCTCCCACAGCGCTCAAGCGAGCGGTTGCTGTCTGCTCACGCGGGGTAAAAACCAGAGACTTGGGCTCGCTCGCCAGCACCTTGCGCTCGTCGGGGAAGAGGCTTTGGTACTGCTCCGCCTTCACCTGCCCCAGCACTTGAAGGGCCTCGGGAGCCCGATCCAGTGTGAGCAGCCCCTCCGCCAGCCGCCGAAATAGGTTCGCTGTCGTTAAGGCGGGGTTCTTTGGTGTCCCACGATCCAGCGCACGGATTCCCTCGGGGAGAGTCAGATAGAGATTGCCTGCCCGCTTTCCGTAGAAAGTGGCAACCGCGAGATTGCGCTGGCTAAAGCGCGGCGCTTGCCAGAGAGCGAGCAGGTTGCCCAGAGTCCGCGCTTCCCCCGCCCGATCGCCTGCCGCCGCTCGGAGAGGCAGTGCCTGGTTGTAGGATGCCAGCGCGAGGTCAAGCTCCCCAAGGTCGTCGTGGAGCTTGCCGATATTATTGAGAGTGCGTGCCTCTCCTGCCCAGTCTTTGGTGGAGCGCCGGAGAGGGAGCGCCTGGTTATAGAACTCTAGGGCTTTACTGGGCTCGTTGAGAAACGAGTACACCACCCCGATATTGTGGAGATCGGCGGCGGCATCCGGGTCCCGATAAGGCTTGTCCAAGGCAAAAGCGGCCTGGTAGTGGCTCAGCGCTTCCTGCCACTTTGCCTGCTTCTGGGTCTCGACTCCCCACGCAAAGTGAGCATCTGCCAGCGTGACGGCCAGCGCACGCTTGTCGTCCTCGGTGAGCTTGCTCCCTAGGTCTTTCTGCACCTTTGTCAATACAGAGACAGCATCGCTAAATTTTCTCGTAGAAAGAGAGGCGAGGGCCTTTGCAATAGCATCGGTAACGGGCTTAGAAAGCTCTGCCACATCGGTAGGCGTCTGCTGGGCAAAACCGCCTTGTTGTGCCCCGAGAAAGAGGCTCAGAGCTGCGAGAAGCTGACGTCGGTTTAGCATACCTGCATGATACCTTGGGCGCTATCCACACTGTCAGGTAAACTACGTCCATGCAACAGACACCGCTGTCAGATTCATACACCACGATTCTTTGGGTCGGGGGCTCCGAGGCGAAAAATCCGGAGAAGTTTCCGCTCTTTGTGCAGCGCCTGAAAGAAATGGGCATCAACACGGGGATGGTGACGGGCGATGAAGACCCGACGCGCTGGGTAAAAGCTGGGATGCCCTACTATGTCGAAAATATCGTCAATCGTGGCCTGTGCCTGAAATTCAGCTCCCAAGTAACGGACTGGGATAAGTTCGTGACGCAGTGGGTCAAAGACGGGCGACCCGAGGCGGCGTTTGTGCGCGACTACTGCTTAGACGATCCGGCGTGGCGGCAAGACGCGAAAAAGAAGATGCAGGCGGCCGTCGGGGTGCACAAGGCCAACCAGCCCGCGCTCTACGACATCCGCGATGAGCTCTCGGTGACCATCTCCGCCAACCCGTTTGACTATGATTTCTCCCCACGCTCCCTGGCGGGCTTTCGCACCTGGCTCCAGACGCAGTACGTCGACCTCGCTGCGCTCAATGCGCAGTGGCAGACGGAGCTCGCAAGCTGGGGCGCCGTGGTGCCGTTCTCAACCGACAAGATCAAAAACCGGATGGGCGGCGGTGGGGCAAACCCGCGTGGCAAGCCCGACTGGGGCGAGGTGCAGGCACTCAAGTTCGATCCGGCGACGGCGAGCAAAGACCCAACCCGCTGGAACTTCTCCCCCTGGTGCGACTTCCGAACCTACATGGATGTCGCCCTCACTCGTGCGCTTTCGGAGCTTCGTGATGCGGCGAAGGCGAGCGACCCGAACGCGAAAGTGGGGATCGAGGGAACGCAGATGCCCAGCGCCTTTGGCGGCTACGATCTGGCGCGGCTCGCCACGGCGCTAGACTGGGTGGAGCCGTATGACATTGGCAACGCGCGGGAGATATTTGGCAGCTTTATGCCCGGCAAGCCGATGCTCACCACGGTCGGGGAGCAGGACGCAAGATCTGCCCAGCGACGGCTCTGGCACTTGCTCCTGATGGGCGACACGGGCTGTATTATCTGGTGGAGCGAGGACTGCCTAGACTTCTCCAAAGACGACTGGCCGCTCACCAAGCGAGCCCAGGCGCTGGCTCCGGTCTTGAAAGAGCTACAAGGCCCCACTGCCACACGGTTTCGGAAGGCCAAGCGTGAGAGCGACCCGATCTATATCCACTACTCCCAGCCGAGTGTCCAAGTGGCGTGGCTGCTGGAATCCACCGTGGATGGCTCGACCTGGCACCGGCGCTTCTCCAGCTACGAGGCGGAGCACAACCAGCACGCGAAAGTCCGCGCCGCCTGGCTCGGGGCGCTGCACGACCTAGGCTACACGCCCCAGTTCACCGCGGATCTTGCCTCGCTGCCCGCCAATGCGACGGTCATCTTGCCCCACTCCTACGCCCTCACCCCAATCGAGCGGCGGACACTGATGCGCTTTAAGATCGTGCTGGCCAGCGGCCCGGTCGGGGTGTTTGATGGTCACGGAAAGCTCACCGACGGCTACACGGGCGCGACCAAGGTCTTTCCACAGCCGCCCACCGCCGAAGAGCTAGCCCGCCTGCTCCCACCACCCTCTGTGCGGGTTCGCTCCAGCGATCATGTGCGTGTGCACCGCTATGTTTCGGGCAACGAGCGCCTGCTTGCCTTCGAGCGCGGCGTCCGCTACCAGATGAGCGAGTCACTCCAGCAAGCAAGCGGCAACGAGGCATTAGAGAAGCCCATTGAGGTTGTCGCGATGCTCGACAAACCCGCTCTTGTCACCGAGCTGGCCACGGGAAAGTCGCTGGGCCGCACCGCGACGCTCCGTTTCACCCTCGATCCCTGGCACCCGCAGCTTTTTTCCCTGCGCTAATTTTAGTTCTTGGCCCGAATCTTGCGAGGAGAAATAACAAACGGAGAGCAAGAAAATGACGGTCGGATATCTTTTACACATCATGCCCCTCTGGGCCGTACTCAGCAGCATGGCGCTACTGGTCTGGGCCACCTACCTGGCATCCCAGCTTTTCACCACCTGGCGCTGGGCCACCGAGCTTAGGCGTTGGAAAACCACGCGACGCCACACGTTTGCCACCCCACAGCCACACTACTATTTTTAATCTGAAGAACAATCCCTGGCCCACCGATAATTGCTCGTAGTTCTACCATATCACTTTACGGGTAGAGGAGAGCAAACCATGACGGCCAGTTATTTTCTTCACGTGATGCCCCTCTGGGGAGTGCTGATGGGCACTCTCTTGCTGGCTTGGGCTACCTATCTGGGCACTCAGCTCTTCACCACCTGGCGCTGGGCCACCGAGCTACGGCGCTGGCGCACCACGCGCCGCCGTGCCTTCAGTGCTCCTCAGCCACGCTACTACTTCTAGAGCACTCCCCCCGTACAACTTTTGCAGCAACCGACCAGTCGTAGGTGAGGTCTTCTTCGGCGGCATTTCGGTAGGTGATGATCCAAGCGTAGCGATCCTCTCCACTGACATTGGGGTGTGAGGCGTGGAGCGTTAAATCGTGGAAGAAGACAGCATCGCCGGGCTCACACGGGGCGCTGACGGCAAGCGTTTCGTCAATGGCGTCTTCCGCAAGCCTGTGCCCGAAGCCTTCACCTTCTTTGGCCACACCATCGTGCGCAGCCAGAGCTTTATGGCTTCCCGGCAAGAGCTTCAGGCAGCCACTCTCCACACTCGCGGTCTCCAGGGCCACCCAGACGGAGAGCTTGTGCGCCCCCTTCCAGTACGGCCAGTCTTGGTGCCACGGCGAGGCATAGCCGGTCTCGGCGGACTTGTAGACAACTTTATCCGAGAGAAACTCGATGTCCGGGCCGATCAGAGACTCTAATGCATCCAGCAAGCGCACATCGCGGACGGCCTCGGCAAACGTGGAGCTGCTGGCCGCAAGCCCCACAAAGACTCCCGCATGGTGCCCTTTCTCCGCGAGAATTTTTAGCGCCTCCGCCTTGAGCGCTGCCACTTCCTCTTCGGAGAAAAGCTGCCGAACGACGACATAGCCAAACTGGTCGTAGGTGGATTTCAGGCCACCATCGGCCTCCGTCCCAATAGGTTCCATAGAAAGCAGCCCTTCGTCTTCCCGCCAAGCGTTCATTGCCTCGGCCATGTAGTGCCAGCGAACACTCCAGTAGCGAAAGTGCCGGTGCGCGTTCATCTGGGCGAAGAGAGCATCGGCCTCAAAGGGATCGGGGAAGGCACTCTGGAGCAGCGCCTGCCACTGAATCGCAGCCGCTGCCCCTTGAGCAAACGCCGCCTGCGCGGGCGAGTCTTTTGCCGCACGCTCCTCAAAGTAGGAAGCGCAGTCCGCCGCGACAGCCAAAAAGCGGTGCATTTCGCCATTATAGCGTAGCCGCCAAGTAAAAGGGGCGTCTATAGGCATTCGATCAGCAATAAAAAAATGCCCCGGTGTGAGCCGGGGCGAGGGAGGATAAATATTGATGTCAGTTCGTGCTTTGGTTCTTTACGTATCTGCGAGGAAGACACCGATCATCGCCTCTTTGCCATCGCCCAGCGGGACGAGAGCGGCGCGGGTGTCTAAGTCTCCGGTGAGCAGGTTACGCAGCATGGGCTCACGGTTGTTCTTGACGATCTTGAGGTGCGTGGTGCCGACGGGGGCGATCACGGGGATCAAGACCTGGAGGGTGGTCGGGCAGACCAGGGGGAGATAGTCCACGGGAGCGCCATCCGCTATGGTGACCTGAATATACTCCCAGGCAGCGGGCTCGGGCGCGAAGGTCTGCCACTGGCGCACCACGGCGACGTGCTCATGGTCTGCCCTGCAGTTGGTTCCCAGTGCCCCCACGGCGAGCAAGAGCGCCAGAGGAAGCTGGGTTAGCCCCGTGAGGTTTGCAATCGAGACTCCCTCCAGCTCTGGCCCTGCGAGTTTCTGCGCTGCGCCCAGCGCTCGCAGTGCCATCAGAAGCCAGCGGTGGTCTTTGTCCACACGCGAGAGAGCCAGCGCTCCCCGCGCTCCCGCAAGAGTGGCACGGAGCTGGCTCTCGGAGTGCGTGTGGAGTGGGTCGCCCAAGCTGCCATCAGGGAGCAGGCGTGTTCGTAGCAGAGTGGCGACCTCTTTAGCCAGAGCGATCATCCGCTCGCTCTCGTACTCCCGCGAGACCAGCAGGATCCCCTCGATCAGCGACGCAAGCTGCTCCGTGGTGCCAAGGTCTGGCGAGAGGGTCGCTTGCTCCAGAGCTTCCTCAATGGCATTGACACTACGGAGCGCGGCACGCTGGAAGGTCTCGTTGCCCGTGCGACGGAAGGTCTCCACAAGAGGAATCAGCGCCTCCCCGATGGCCCAAGGGGCCGAGAGAGGAGCATCGCTGTTGCTCTCATGGAAGCGCTCGCCTTGCAGGAGACCGTCTTTATCCATCCGTAGCAAGAGCCACTGCGCCGCCCCAATCGCCGTGCGGGAAAGAAGCTCCGTCTGGAAGTGCGCATGGAGCAAGTGAAGCCCCACCGAGGCGCGAGCGGTCGCGGTTAAGGAGAGGGTGGCCCCGCCGTAGATGTCCTCGTAGCCCAGGTCATCACGCTGTACATCCCAGATCGCGCCCCAGTGTGGGCTCTCCACCTGAGTCACTTGAAAGTCACAGATACCCCGTCCCAAAAGCCGTGCGCGACGACGTAGTGCATCGTCGCCCGTGAGGTAGTAGCGTGCCAGCAGAGCGCAGGCAACCAGAGCAGTATCCACGCCCTCTCCTGCATGACTTCGCTTGGCCTTCAGGGAGTACGCGAGACGATCCACGCCACGCTTCGTCACGCCCTCCTCTCGCATGAGAGAGGCCGAGGCCTTGGTGGAAAGCTCGCCAAGAAAAGAGGGATAGAACGAGGGGGACTGCTGCTTTGCCGGGGACTGCTGCTTTGCCGTCGTGACATCGGCGAGGTGTCGGCGTAGTGCTTGGTGTACTTCCACTTCGGTTCGAGCGGGTGTGACACGTGTCTCCCAGCTCAGAGTCGCCCCAGAGCCTGCGAGATCGGCATCCTTGAGAACCAGCTCAACAGCATTTTCGCGCATCTCCGGGAAGCTACCAGGGGTCGTGCTCACCAGAGTCACCGCACTCTCTTTAGTCCAGACCGCCAGCGCCCAGCCCTGATCGCCTGTCCCCAATTTCACCACACGCGGCACGCCGGGGGGAAACGGCAGGCGCAGTCGGACAGAGTCGGGAAGCTCACTGGTGCGAGGAGCCGCTAGAGCAGGAGCAGTTGCCCCCACTCGCCAGTTCCAGAGTAGCGTGTCGTCGCGTCCCTCGACAGAGACCAGAAAACGAAGTGCTGCCCGCGCCGCTGTTGCCGTCTTCCGTCGGCCTGACAGCAGAATCCGATCGCGCTTTTTCCGGGAGTGCTGATTGAGGTAAACCGGAAATGTCTGGCCGCGCAGTGTCACCTCAGCAAGAGGCCGAAATGCGGTGGACTCAAAGAGCGAGCGCCCTCCCTTGCCACGTAGCCAGCAAAGCCGAACCCGAAACACATCGTGGTGATCTGGGAGAAGCTCCAGGGCGACATGGGAGTGCGGGAACCGGTAGAGAATCTCTTCGAGCGGTGCCTCGCCAGCAATTTCGAGCGGTTTTGTCATGGGTACTTCAGTTATTGGTGGAGCCCAGATTCAGGGTCCCTGTTAAGATCACGAGAACCCTCCCCGTAAAAAGGCCAGAACTTCCCAGAACTTCCCAGAACTTCAAGGGGAGCACTTCAAGAAGCCCACTCTCCAGTTCTACTCCAGAATTCCCATAATCCCAATATGCCCCCTGGTTCATCAGGTGCATGGGCAGTCTTTTTGGAGGTTGATCGCATGTCTATTCTGTCCTCACTATTTGGTAAAGAGGTGGTAGTCGGGCTCGATATTGGGAGTTCCATGATTAAGGCGGTTCAGCTTGAGCCGACTCGAGTGGGCTTTCGTGTCGTCCGAGCGGCAGAACAGAAGACCCCCCTGGGAACCGTGCGTGATGGGGTTGTTATCAGCCGTGAAGCCGTTGCAACAGCCATTCGGCAGATGCTTCAAGCGGCGGGAATCACGGCAAACTCTGCGGTTCTCTCGGTCTCCGGCCCCAGCTCCATGGTTCGTCAGATCCGCGTCCCCAAGATGAACGAGGCAACTCTGGCCAAGTCCATTCGCTACGAGGCGGGAAAGTACCTCAGCAGCAACCCTGAGGACTCCTCTCTGGCCTTTGAGATCCTTGGGCCTTGTGATGATGACCCGACACAGATGGATGTCATGCTAGTGGGAGCCAGCCGCGATACTGTAGAGTCCCGTGTGGTCGTCGCTCAGATGGCGGGCCTAGAAGCCGTCGCGGTGGATATTGAGTCCTTTGCTCTCATCCGTGCCTTAGTGGAGCTCTCCGAGGACGACTTTGCCGATACCAACCTGCGTGCCATCGTAGACATGGGAGCCGCCCACACCGAGGTCATCATTCTTTCGGGGCCTGACTTTGCGCTCACGCGCTCCATCCCTATCTCCGGCGATACGTTCTCAGATGCCCTGAAGAACCAGCTTCGGATAGAGTCGAGCGAAGCGGAGCTCCTCAAGCTCGACATTGATATGGGTGCCCTCATCACCGGAGAGGCTACAGCAGACACCATTGAGCTGGCGCGCATCATCCAGACCACCGTGGATGAGCTACTCCGTGAGATCCGTCGCTCGATCAACTACTTCCAGTCCCAGCTTGCCGAAGAGGGAGTCAGCGCGAGCCTCTCGGAGATCCTGTTGGTAGGCGGTTCGGCACAGATGCGCAACATGGCCACCTACATGTCCGCCCGACTGGGAATCCCTACCCGCCTCTGTGATCCCTTCACCAGCCCCCGACTGGAGACCAGCCCCGAAGCCGAAGAGTGGCTTCAGGAGCAAGGAGCCAGCCTGACGGGTGCACTAGGACTTGCCTTGAAAGAGAGCCTTGCTCCTCAAATGGGCAGAAAGCGCTAGAGAGAACTCAAGATGCCAAATATCAACCTGATCGCAGATCGTCGGCAGGAAAAGCGGCGCATGGAGCGCCTCAGCAAACAGCTTTTCTTTACTCTGGGAGGCTCACTCGCTATCTTCGTGGCCGTGGGTTCCTACCTACTGACAGCACGTATTAGCCAGCTTGGAGAAGTTGCGGAAGCTGAGCATCGCATGGGAAAGCTCAAGCCTGTTATCGCGGAGATTGATCTGATCAAAAAAGAGACTGCCGATAAAGAGCCAAAGCTTGCTACTTTGGAGCAGGCTCGCTACGACACTCTGCGCTGGACACTTCTGTTCCAGTCGGTCTCAGAGTCTCTGCCTGCCCAAGTTTGGCTTAGCAACCTAGGAGCACCGGATGGTGAGCCGATTGTCGTGAGTCTCTCAGGCTCAGCTCCCACCCAGACCATTGCCAGCCAGCTCGTGCTGAACCTGAAAAAGCAGCCCATCTTTGACAAAGTCGAGATTCCGACGACCACTCGTATGGAAAAAGAGAATCGGTTTAGCTTCCAGATCACCGCACAGCTCAAGCCAATCATTGCGCCCAAGACCGTAGCCCCACCACCCGCAGGGGATAGTAAGAAGACCGCGCAAGTCGAAGCGGGCCAAGGAGAAAAGGCACGTGCTTAATCCCACCGCAGAAAAAATCAGCCGGGGAGTCTCCTTTCGTCCGAGCAAGCGCAGTGCTCTCATCATGGGGGTAATGTCAGGTGGCATTCTCGCCCTCACCGGTGGGCTCTATGTCTGGCAAACGGGAGAGGTGGCCCGTATCGAGAAAGAAGTGGCCACTAAAATGGATGAGGTTCGCAACGGTGAGCGAACCGCAAAGCAGCTTGAGGAAGTTCGAGCCGCCGCCGCTGTGGTGGATGGCAAGCTTCGCTATCTGGAGCAAAATGTCTCCCAAGGTGCCTACATTCCTACCATGCTCCAGCAGATGGAGAAAAAAGCAACCTCTTTTGGGCTGACGGTCAATCAATCGAACCATACCATTGAGATTCCGCCGCCACCGCCGGTTCTAAGCCGTGAGGAACAAAAAGCGGGGAAAAAACCACCGCCACCGCCCCCCTACAACAAAGCCCGGATAGACATGGATCTCACCGGTAACTACAAAAATGTCGGACGCTTTATTCATAGCCTCACTCGCTTTGAAAAAATCATTGCGGTCAACTCCGTGGTGGAGCAGTCAAAATGGGATCAAGTCAATAGCTCACCGACTCTGGCGGTTCGCATCATGATGACAGGCTACGTCTTCCCAGAGACCGAGAACCTCATCATCCATGGGCAGGAGCAGCAGAAGCTCAATCCCAACGGACTTAGCGCACGTCGTGCCGCAGAAAACCAGCTCTTGAGTCCACCGGCCTCCCAGCCAAAATAGTAGGTGGAAGGCTAAAGAAAACAACATGAAGCCTGTTAATAAAAAAGACATGCCTAAGCTGATCGCACTGATCGGCTTGACCATCTGCTCACTGGGCTATGGGGTCTTCCAGCTCGTGGGGGGAACCTCGGTTGCCGCACCGCCGCCTGCCAGCGAGAAGAAGGACGAAAAGAAGGATAACGCAGCAGCGGGCACCCCTCAAGCGAGTGCTTCCGTTGTGGCAGATGATCCCTTGATCGCCCAGCTCCAGCGCTTAGAGGGAGTCAGTGATCCCGTGCTCGTTCGTGACCCCTTTATGATCTCGGGTGGTGGCACTGCAACACCCGCGCCAGGAGCACCCGTACCAGGTATAGCGACCCCCAGTCAGAGTGAGGAAGAGCGGCGCAGAGACCTTGCCCAAACCCATGCTATCGAGAACGCCGACCGTCTCAAAGACCTTCTGGGGATCAATATCCGACCCAAAAAGCCTAAAGACGGCGGATTTATGGACGGTTCTCAAGGCAGAACGGGCGGGCTTCCTGGCGCTTCCGGATCAACCCACTTAGTGCTTCCTCCCCCTCCCCTTCCGCAGCCACCAGCACTAGTCGTCACCGGAATTCTGATCCCTGAGAGCGGCAATGGCGAGAGCGTCGCGATGGTTCGAATCAACGAGCACTCGCGCTGGCTCTCGGTGGGCGACAGTGTGGGAAATGGTTTTGTTGTCCGCAGTATTCGACGAACAGAGCGGGGTAGTGAGCTGGAGATCGTGGACTCCAGCGACCCCAAAAATATAAAGCGTCAGTTTACCTATCCGGTGAACTGATCAACTAAGATGGAGAAGTTACTCTCGTGCAAAATCAAAAAAATCTCTTAAC
>Ga0315904_10003747_pt1 | contig 22128 bp, 31 predicted proteins | sample LakEriMetagenome_6_FD_203529 | JGI IMG/M metagenome (GOLD analysis project Ga0315904, IMG submission 203529) | Freshwater fungal communities from buoy surface, Lake Erie, Ohio, United States - Buoy 12 MA120 | ecosystem: Environmental > Aquatic > Freshwater > Lake | place: USA: Lake Erie, Ohio... | reverse complement strand
GTTCTGGCTGCGATTATGGTTTAGGTGCGCTGCAAGCAATGCTTGACAAAAAGCGTCTAACAATACCCGTCGTGAAACGAGCAGTCCTAAAGTCACTGTCCATAAGCGCCAAGTTTGACAACGGCACTGGTGCACCATTCCACCTATTCACACAGGAGTTCGCCCGTGTCTGAATGTGTTGACTGCGAACGCTATCTGGCTGAGATTATGCGCCTGAAAAGCATAATTGAAGAAATGTATTGGGCGCATGTCTATCAGGATGACCAAAAGTTTATTGATGTGTGTTTAAGTTCCTACGGAAGTTTGAAGGAAAATGGCGTCTAAACGGAAAAACAAAAAGAAGCCGTACACGATTACCGTGGCGGCTAAACCTGTACCCAAAGGGCGCCCACGCATGACCCGTTACGGTCGTGTGTTCACACCCAAAACCACGCTGGAAGCGGAAGCAATAATCGCACAAGCATGGGATGGTCCATGCTACGAAGGCACCGTTAGCGTTGACTGCGAGTTCACCATGCAGGGCACCGTTGTCACGGTGACCCCACTGGATGCTGACCAGTCCAAACTACGAGGCGACCTAGATAACTATGTGAAACTGTTGATGGACGGGCTGAACGGTGTCGCTTGGCTGGATGACAAACAAGTCGTCATAATCAGAGCAGAAAAATCGTGACCAAGAATCAGTCCGACTACGACATCGCCCCACGGAAGTACGACTTCCATACCGACCTGAAGTTCGGTAAACAAGGTGAGAAACTCGTTGAGGACTTTTTGGACACCATCTCCGATGGTGCCTTTGAGGTAAAAACCGACCGCTACAGAAATGGGCGCATGGTCATAGAAATGACCCACAACCCACGCAGGAAAACTGATGAGAACGGCAAGCCGCTATGGAAACCATCAGGGTTTGCTATCACTAAAGCAAAGTGGTGGGTTTATGTTTACACGCTTGATGGTGCGTTCGTCATCCTCAGCGTGGACAGAATGCGCAGATACTTCAAGGCGCACCCAGAACGGTTCACCCCAAAGAAATATCACGAGTTCGCCTCACGGTCCAGTAACCCATCCAAGGGCTATTTGCTGGAACCTGAGGATGTCATGCAAATACTCATATCTAAGGATTATGATGAAGTACGAGCCAGCGAGTAAATTAAACTCCGAAAACTTTATTGAGTGGCTAATGATGCCACACGCCCAAGAAGAAGAAGGCACCGACTGGGAACTGGTTGAACTTGTTCGTGAGGTTCTGTCCTCGCTAAGCGAAGCAGACCAGCAGGCATTGGATGGAATCTTTTATCAGCGTCAAACCTATCAAGAGTTGGCGGCGACTTTGAACATCCGTGCAAAGTCGCACGCATGGCGCAAAGTGGATTCGGCAATGAAAAATATGCAAAAAGCAATTCTTAACAACGATGAACTAATGTTGAAACTCAAGGAGAAGTACGGAATATGAAACCAACAGACTGGGACACAGCCGCAAACATGCACCTAAGGTTGCTCATGGAGCACGCCATGGTGGTCCCGCACCAAAAAAGCGCATTTGATGCTGTAGAGAACTATCTTAGCGCATGGATTATGCGCCTACAGAAAGGCGACTGGGATGCCTCCGACACCGAAATGGCTTCCCAAATCATCCAGCAAGCAGGTATTTATGCGATGCGGGAAATCACCGAACACGGAATCCCGTTCAACCTGAAAGAAATGGTTGACTTGCTGGTGCGCAAACAAAACGACTATGGGCATGGCAACATCAACAACTTTGGTGTTATCGGTATCGCAGTCAGAGCGTGCGACAAAATCGCACGCATCAAGAACCTGCAGGAACGAAACACAGGTGCACAAAACGAGCCGCTCAACGACTCCTATGTGGACCTTGTTGGATACGCAACCATCGCAGGTATGTACCAAGACGGCACATTCCAACTCAAACTTAAAGGAGACACAAATGGGTGAATACGGTAAACGAGGCACAGAATATGTTCTCGGTGGAGAATCAATCTATGTGGACCAAGAGTTTTTAGTTGCTACACTCATGGCAACCATTATCGTCCTCAAAGAAATCTCGGGGAACGAAGATACAGATGTAGTGATTGAAAAACTAGCGGAGCAAATCTATGACCAAATCCTCAACAACAAATCTGGAAACACTGAGGACCGAACTTCAGAATCTAGCGAATGAACTAGAACAACTTGGCGCCCCAATGGCGCACAGGCGAAAAGTTGACGACATACTAGTTAGCGTTATGTGGACAGAAAAACATCGTGATGTCTGAAAACAATTTTGACCCAGATGACATGAGCGAACTAGAGGGCATTTTTGCCCAAATGATTGACGACAACGAAACAGGTTATGTGATGGAGTTTATAATCTCCAAACTTGCCGCCAAAGAACTGCTGGCAATCTGGGACAACGCCGTGTTCGGAGACCCAACCTCAATCAGAATATGCATGACCGAATACGGAAAAATCATGCACGAACTAGCAGACGCATTGCTTACTTCTGACGAGGAATAAGCCCCTGCTTCACCATCTCTGACACCAAATCCTTAATCTCAAACTGGCGGCGGATAGCCTCACCACGCTGCTGCTGCTCACCAATCGTCCTGACAGGAATACCAAACACGGTATTAAGAATGTTGGACAACTGACGCTCATCAAGAGTTGCCTTGCCACCCGTAGCGCCACCAGTCAAACGGTCCAATGTGCCCAGCGACGGAATCAAACTGTTGATAATGTACGGCACCTTCTCATCCACCGTAACATTGCCCGCTTCGTCCACGCTGGCAAGGTTCTCGCCAGTGAGAATGCTAAGCAACTGACCGACCAGCGCATCCTTGCCACGAGCATCCTGCTTCGTTTCCTTAAACGGACCGACATCAATGCCCAACTGGCGCCCAGCCAAAACTTCCAACGGAAGTTTCACCAACGGGTTAAACTGACCAGCAATCTTAGAAGGACGATAGAACTGCTCCAACTGCTGGTTAAGTCTGCTCATAGGCAGGTCTGGCGCAAGCACCGACCCAGCCGTCAAACCAATCGGGCTATAATCAGCAATCCACTTCGGCATCATCAAATCATCATTCACAGGTGACGACTCACGAATCTTCTCATAGGTTGCATAAACACTTGGGCGTGACCACTGGGTCACAGCCTGAAGAGGCACATTGCGGCTAGTCCAAATCCAGAACGGAACAATCTGCTTAGCCTTCTCATCAAAACCACTCAGGTCGCTATAATCAAAGTGGTAGCGGCTAACCCTAGCCACAGCCTCATCATACGAGCCACCTTTGCGCAGGGTGTCCAAAGCCATCGGCAAACGCACCATACGCTCAACCGTCTCGTTCGCACGAGCGAACTTCTTGGTAACCCTGTTGTTGATAATCTTCTCAGCCTTAGAGGCTCGCACTGACGGCATCGCCAACTCGTCAGCCAATCCACGCCCAGTTGCCTCGGTGGCACGCCACGCCTCTTCATACAGCGCACGGTCAGCAGCAGGGACATCATCCAACCAGTTCAACGGATTACGCTGAATACGGAACCCAATCTTCGCACCCTCAATAATTTCATCCGTTGGCACACCAGCAACATAATTCATAAATGTTGCCGAAATACCGTTACGCACCAAGAAACCGCCAGTCAAAGTAGCATAAGTCTTGAAGAAACGGTTGTACCACATATATGCCCTGCGCAACTTGCCTGCCTCTGCCTCGGACTTAAGTTTTGCCAAATTAGGCTTCCATGATGCAATCAACTCCTCAGGCACCTGCACACCCAAGCCAGCAATCTCTTCCCAACCTTCTTCTGCTGCCTTAATAAGTTTCCCGAACTCACCCTTCTTCGCCATCATCAGGTTGATACCAGACTCGGTAACTTCTTCATCCAAAGCAGCCAACCGTGCCTCATCCGCATGCAACAACCTAGTCACACGCTCGTATGCTGTCCTCGCTGACGGGTCCTGAAACTGCTCCAACGCTTTAACGGAACGCTCAACCTTGCGCAGCCATGCAGCCGACTGACCACCAGCAGCCCCACGAGCAGGAGCATTCTTAATCAGCGTGCTGAGAGTATCCACATCAGCCTGCAGGACGGCACCAACGGTGTCGTTCCACCTGTTCAAAACATAAGCCTGATTCATCAACATCGGCAACCGCTCTTGGGCGGTTGCTAACTGTGCCTCAGTCTTGGGAATCTTCAGGTCACGATAAATCTTGTCAACCTCACGCTGGAACTTTGCTTCAGCCAACTGCATCTTGCGGTCCAACTTCACCAACTGCTCCTGAGCCTTTTCACGGCTCATGCGCACAGTCTTACCACCAATCCTAATTTCAATAGACTGACCAGCAGCCAACTTCTCTTTAGCCTGCTCAGCAGCCTTAATCCGCTTAGCGGCAGCAGACTTGTAGCCGCCCTTCTGCTTGCCCAACGACTTCAACTCGGCGTTCAGGTCATCAATACCAACAGACTTAGCCTCCAACTGAATAAGTTGTTCGCTGGCGTCAGCCATGCGATTGGCAACATCAAGAGAATCCTGCTCATAGAAACCGTCAAGAATACGGTTAACGAACTGGTTGCCCTGAACCACCTGTGTGGGCGCTGTCACGCCCTCAGCCAACTTGGGTGGAGTCCACACAGGCTGAGTCAACACCGAATACTGTGAAGGGAACTCGTCGCTGGCATGGACAAGGTTCATCGGCAGCAACAAACCATCACGCTCGGTAGAGTAAATCAAGTTACCATAAACATCGTCCATCATCTGCTTCGCCATCTCGTCAGAACCCTCGTAGCCTCGGGTGGCAAGCATACGCATCAAACCTTCTTCAATGTCGGTGAAGGCACCAATGATGGCATCTTCACCAACAACCTCATCAAACTTGGCACGCTTCAAGCGGGTCAAAGTCTGAATCAGTTCAGCCATCTCAGGGTAAGTGTCCAGAAACAGCGGGTCAAACTTTTGTGTAGCCAAATAACTTCTGTAAGCAGCAGAGAACGCTTCGCCAAGTTCTGGCATCTGCGCCAAATCTAACGACCGTGCGATAGATTCACCAATATAATCCGCACCAAAAACCATATTAAAGTCATCTGGCAAACGCATGTCTAACAGGTCATCCTCTGGGATGGCACGGGTAACAATAGTGTCAGGCGAGTTGCGCACCGACTCATCCAACGGTACAGTGTTGAAAATCTTGAAGTTCACAACCTCAGGCGGCAACTCCACAAGGTCGTCCATGCCGCCATACATCAAACCATCTGGCGCATAGGTTGCACGGGCACGAACATCAGCCAACACACCGAACGCAAACGATGATTCTTCAAGGTCAGCCAACTCATCCAAACGGGACTGGATGGCATCAGCGTTTTCGGCGCTGGTGCCCAACTCATCCAACTCTCCACGAATAGTGGCAATACGGTCATTGATAGCACGAACCTCACGGGCAGCAGGAGTACCACGACCAGTCAAAATCTTTTCCGCCAACCACTCTGCGGGCTTACCCTCAAGCGTTTTAGGATTATGATTCGGATACATCTTCGCATAAACCCGACGCAACTCCTGAGTAACAGCATAACGCTCGCTATCACCAGCAGCAATAGCAGCCCTAAGTGAAGTCAACTGCTCAATCAACTCCTGATGCACCACACCAAAATCACCACGGGCATCCACTGTCTTTGTTGAAGCAATCTCCCTAGCCTTCTCAAGGTCATTCACCATTTTGTCAATAGCGGCAATGGTGCGTACTGCCTCAGCGTCAGCCTGAGCAGCACGCTTACGACCACCAGACAGAGTGCGTTCCGCCAAACGGACCGCACGGTCACCCTCATCCTTGATAGACGCAACAGAAACAGATACACGGTCACGCAAACGCTTCTGCGTGGACACAAGCAAGTCGTGAGCCTTGGTCATCCTAGTGACCAAATCTTTATCGGGAATAATCTGTGGGAGAATTGGCTTAATTGCATCAGAACCGAAGTCATACATACGGCGCACATATGCGCCCCGACCCAATGCCTTAGACATGCTGTAGGCGTAGCCGTCAGCAATCGTACTCAGGTCAGTCTCAAACCAATCAAAACCAGCGTTCTTGCGTGAAATCGCATTGATTTCATCAATGCTGCCACTCTGCAAAGTTTCACCCATAAACTCTTCACCAGCACGCAACTTGCGGTACATCAACGGTGCACCAGTTTCAGTCAAGTCAATCGCAGACATATCAGCAGCCTTGAACCAGCCCTTGGATGCCATCCTGCCACTAGCCCAAAAATCCTTTGCATCCTTAGTGATACGGTGATGAATATAATCCTCAACGAATCCAACATCAGCAACATCAACACCATAATCGCTGGCAATCTTGCGGTAAGTGCTATTCACTTGGTCACGCAAAGCGTTCTGCCAGTCACGATAGTTATCGGCAACAGCCTTAGCGGTATCGGAAGCCTGAGCATAAGCAGCAGGATTTTCAACCAACCTATAAATGTTGTCGGCATCCTTATCCAAAGCAGCCTTCAAGGTATTCTGTTCCTCAACAATTTTCTTAGCCTCATTCGCAGCACGAGAATATGCTGTAGCAACAGCACCCTTTGCATACTTCGTTGCCGTCCAGTTAGCAATAGTCGGAACAACCTTCTCCGAACCAGCCGCCAAACCACGACCCAAATAGTTTGCAGCCATCAAACGCTGCGACTTCGGAGTCAAACCAAAAGCAACATCAGGCAAATACTTGAACATTGCGTCACCAACACGGGCACGCACCTCGCCACCAGTAGCCCTCCACGCAGTAGAAACACCTTCGGTTGCTGGAACAACCTTACCAGCGAAACGCAAACCAGTTTCAATGCCCAGAGCCGCACGAACATCTTTTGGAACAGCCGATTCACCGTAACGAAGAATGTCATCCAACACGCCAGCCTCAGCCAACTGAGGGAAACGCTCCAAAGTTTCTTTAGTGCCCAACCGTGCCGTTAATGCCGCACGACCAGCCTTACCCACATAAGCGGTAGGACCAACACCAACATAAGTGGTCGGGTCAGTTGCAATATCAGTACCCAACTGCAAACCGCCATCAAGCCACTTATAACCAGTCTTATATTGCGAATTGCCCTTGTAGATACCCCAGTTTTCGTCGTTGTATTGACGCCACCAATCGCTAACCGAAAAACGATACTTCTTATCTTTTGAGAACGGGTCAACGACAGCATCCGACAACTCAACAGCAGTTGACTGAATAGCACGACCAATCGGGGCAATAACCGTGTTATACGCCTCACCCATCCCGACAATAGGACCACCCACAACTCTTACAGCGGCATCCTTAAGGAAACCAATCAACCCACCACTCTTACGGGCAGGCTGTCCCCGCTGTGCAATCGCCTCAATACTCTTAAATGCTTCCTCACGCTGCTCAGGGCTAAGATTCTTAGCCTGAGCAACACGGGCTATAGCAGAACGCTCAGCATCGGACAGTTCGCCACGCTCAATGTTCGCAGTTGTCTTAGCGCCAGAATACTTGTTTGCATACTTCGCAAAAATATCCTCAAGCGACGCAGAAGGCGGAGCGTTCTTCTTGGGCTTAGGCAGACGAGTAATATCGCCACTATAAATACCACTATAAAACGCTTGCTTTTGCTCAGCGGTACCAGACGGGTCTGGCTTTGGTGGGGTTGGGGTCTTAGAAAACGGTGACCGTCTTACTACCATTAGCGACCTTCAATCGTAGAAGCCAAACCAGCGGCTGCCTTTCTGCCAACTTTCTTTACTGCTTCATCAGACTTCGGTTTAGGTTTCGCCTTTGGCTGCTCCTTTTTCGGAACTGGACCAAACTCCTGAGTGGTCTCCATACGCACCTTAGCCGCATCCAATAACGCTTTACGCAACGCCTCTTCAGCAGCAGCAGTGTCTGCAGCCTGCTCCCTAGCCAACTGCGACCTAGCCTCATCAAACTGTGAACGATACGAAGTTTCCAACGCAGGTTGCTGCTGAGCCAAATACTGGCGACCAGCAGCCGCCGCACCAACACCACTGCGACGCAACGCATCCAAATATGATTGCTCAGCCGCACCCGTCTGAGTTGCGGCACGCTCACCCAACTGCTGCAACTGCTGCGACAAAGCCAAATCCAAAGCACGCTGCGACTCAACAGAAGCAGTACCAGCACCCTGAGTACGCAAAGCAGTCAACAACGGATTTTCCTCAATCGGCAAATTAACCAGAGGCACATTCTGATAAGCGGTGCTAGTTGGCAAATACTTTAGAAACTCTGCCTCGGCAGAACCAATCTGTCCACCAGCACTTTCAATGGCATTAGCCAACTGTTGCAAACGCTCAGTCTCACGGTCACTCAACGCCTGCGTTTCGGGAGCATACAGGTCTGCGATACGCTTAAGAGCCGAATCATACTGTCCTCGTGCAGCAGACTCAAACTCACGAGCAGCAGTTTGACCAGCCTTACGACCAAAAATACGCTCCTCAGCAGCCTTCTTATCTGCCGCATCAGCCTTAGCCCTCTTCTTCGCTTCGTCAGCCCTCCACTTTTCAGTAATATACGGGGCATTCACCCGAGCCTCAGCCATCGCTTTGGTTTCTGTAGCCATGGAAGCCAAATTGGCAGAAATATCTTTCTGCCGACGCTTCTCCAAAATCATTGCAGCCTGAGCCTGCGCACGAGCAGTATCTGCTGCGGCGCCACGAGCAGCACCCTCATCAGCGTCCTGAGTGCGAACATAACTACCAGTTTGTGCATTCCAAACCAACCGTGCCATAAACGCTCCTACTGATATCCCTGCAACGACTTCAACGCAGTCGCCGCATTAACAATGTCACGCTGCTTCTGCAAACGCATATCAGCGATATAACGCTCAAGTTCAGCCTGAGATTCAGCCTCTTGCTGAGCAATAGCATTCAACTCCTGCTGCAAACCCTGAGTCTCCTCACCCAAAGTGCGCTGAAACTGTTGAGCATAACGCTCCAAACCAGACCTTTGAATACCGCTGGCAATGTTTGCCCCAGCCAACCCACGACGCCCATATTCCTGCATCTTGGGGCGGAAACCCTCAGTGTATTGCTGACGGATGTCAGCGATACGACGCTGACCCCGCTGCTGACCCAAAAACTGTGCCTGTTGAGCCGCAATAGACCGCAATTTGCGTTGGCGTACGGCAGCAGCCTCAGCCTGCCCATAATCGCCATAATATGCATCAGTCATGCTCATCACTATTACCTGCTTTGTTCCCCATATTTATTGGGTTTTAACGCTTGCATTTTCAATGCAGCGATTTCCTGCTCCATCCGAGCCAACTCCTCCTGAAGGGACACAAAGATGCGCTGAAGCGCATCCTTATCGGTACCAGACAGCACGGACAAAAAGGGAGTGCGCCAAGCCATAACTAGCCTTTAACCCGACGAGGCTGGAACTTGTAGCCGATAGAGTCCAGACCCCAAGACGACCCTGATGGACCATTAAACTGTAACTGCACTGTCCTCGCCAAACCAAGGTTTTTACCAGTTACCACAGTGGAACTGATAGCGTCCTGAGACCAGTTCTGTCCCCAAGTTCCAGAACCCCAAACCATTCCGCCACTAGGCGGACTCAAAGTAATGGTGAAGGTCCGTTTCTCATTTCCTTCCGCCTCATCAAAATTGTGATAAACATCAACAACAATATTCTGGGTGACATTAGATTCCTTCAAAACAATATCAGGGCGACGAAACATTTTCTTCTGCATATACGAGCCACCATCAAACCATTTGGTACGATAGTACGATTCAAAAGATTGGGTGGTACCATAAATATTGTCGGTGGCAACACCAAAGTTGTCCACCGAAACAACACATGGCTCAATAGGGTGAATCATCAAACGGAACTCGTTGCCAGTGGAATCACGGAAATCTGTTCCAGCAATCAAACCATAATTGTCGGCAGTTTGGAACTGCATCCAAGCACCACGACCAATCGTAGGGTCATAAACAAAGTTCATAGTTGGGTCGGTAACAGTTGTGGTTTCCGAATAAGGTAAAGATAGCCATACACGCCTACCGACATAGGTGACAGTTACAGCCTCTCCAGCAACAGTATTTACATAACCCAAATCAAGCATTGGGCGAAGATTCTCAAACACATCAACCAAAGTTGAACCATCATAAAAATATAGACCCTTAGATGGGTAATAAAAATAGACGCCAGTTTCAGACGCAGCCATCTGATGGTGGTCGGAACATCCAACATTGGATGTCAGTTCAACAATCTGAAAGTTTGTGTCATCATAACCAAACAGCACATAGATTGCTCGTGGCTTAAAAATAACCAACTGTCCAGCAACAACCATCATACCAGTAATGCCATCACCACCGCCGTTGATGTCAATGTAGTCATCTGACGCCCAGTTTTCTGGGGTGTTTTCCAAAGACCAACGAAGTCGGTTCGGATAGCGAACCGACACTTCGGTTGTGTTCGCCGCAAACAACTTGTTGGCATGGACAATAAGGTGCTCAGAGGTTGGCATTTTTCTGGAGGCATCAGGAGTTGCCTGCCAAGCGTTCGGGTTGCTGCCACTTTCTGTTAACTGTGTCGCATAGGTGCTGGTTGTATTCCAAACATAACCACCAGAACCATTGGAACCAGTGTTCATATATAGGCTTTTGCCCCACTGAACCATACACGCACCATGCGGGCTGGTAACAGTAATGGGGGTGGAAGCAGCAGACTCCAACAAACTAAAGTTTCCACCAGTTGACTTATAAATCCTAGTGGCTGTTGTCAACATAATTGTAGGGGTGTCACCAGAAAACGAATACAGTTTTTGAGGGGTCCATGTCCCCGCAACATCTGTACTGTTGATGCGTGTGATGCCGCCACGGCTGAACACGCCACCACGAGGGTCAATCTCAACATTCAGCATTCTTGGAGATTCGTTGTCTGCCAACTGAAACTGGTCGGCACGAAAGTTTAATCCGCCAGTAAAATCCTTTTGCTCAAAAATCCTGAGAGACGACACGGGTTATTGCCCCAGCGTCTTACCGAGATTCTGCAACCAGCCCTGATAAGTCGGACGACCCTTAGTGCGACCAGCAGACAACACCATATGCGCATGGCTGGAAGGCTTCAAAATTGCTTCCTTAGCCAACAACACACCCTCATCAAACGCACGCTTATATTCACTAGCCATCACAGAATCTTCAAGACGCTGATACACACGGCTACACGCATAATACGCCAACGGGAAATGCAAGTTCGGAGACGCATCCACATCACCCTCAGAAGTAATCCAATCAATAGGCTCACGATAACCACGCACCGTCAAAGTCCGAACATTGTTCGGCTTCGGATACAAATGAATCTTGCCTTCCCAAATCGCATAAAACAATGGGTCACCAGCAATATCATTAGACCCAATATAAGTGCGCTCAGCCTCATCGTAACCAATCATGTCCAAACGCAAACCCAACCCAGTCGGGTCCACAATAGACACAACCTCGCTGATAGGGTCACCAGTAAAGTTGGAAATCGTATAGGCACGCTGGTTTGTAATCGTGTTAAAAGTAAACGATTTTTCCAAGAAAGTCCAACGCTTCTCAGTGTCCAAAATACGGTAGTAACCGTCCCGAATATATAGGTTCAGCAACGAATCGGGAAGGTCATCCGAATCCAAATCGGTAATGTCCCGAACTGTCTGCCGCAAATCGGCACCCGTCATCTTCACATAAGCCATTACTCAGCCACCTCTACCGACTCCGACTTGAGTCGCTTCATATGCCCAGCACAGAACTTTTGTCCACGCACCTTGTTGGCACCACAAGTATCGTCATTTCCTTCGCACTTATCTCCACGACCCAAATATGGGGCGCTAGGAGGTGCTATGTGGGCATCCGCAATAGCGGCTGCCCGATACCCAGTAACAGGGCTTCCATAATAGGCTCCAGCAAGGACAGAATTGTTGTTCATCACAAATACAGGGAATGTTCCCCAAAAACCGCTATTTGGTGACCATGCGGGCAAAGGCACGCAGCAGGTCGTCAACCGAACCAGCCGCAGCCTTTGTTGCCTTAGCACCAGCCTTCACACCCTTGCCGATTTTCCCGACAGGAGCAAAGTTTGCTGCCATCCAACCCCAATCCGCAGGTTTGCCTTTTCCTTCAGCAATGTTGGTTGCTTCGGTTAAAGGGAATGCAATATCGGCTGCAGCCTTCATGGCTGCATACGATTTGTCTCCAGCCTTAGCAGCCTTCTTAGATGTTTTATTGACCATATTGGTCATCATCTGAGCATACGGGTTGGTGCTAGTTTGTTTCATTTTACCCTGCAGGATGTCCAGCAAATCCTGAATGTCCACTTCTAGTAGTCACCCTTGCTGTTACGCATGACATAATCCTTATATTCCCTCGTCATGCTACCCTTTTTGGTGTAAACCTTCTTAGAAGGAAACTTCGGGTCGGGGATATCGTTCTTAGCCTTGGATACCTTTTTGGTAACCTTCTTGGCGGCTTTCTTGCCACCCCTCATCGCATCATAGGCTTCCTTGGCAATCTTACCAAGGTCATCAAGTCCCTGCTTCTTTGGCATTATAAACTCCTTATAAAATGGGAATGGTGGGGGGCTTCAACCCCCCACCATTCACTCAGTTGTTCCTAAGGCTAATTAAGCAGTCTTAGCGGTCAACTTACCCTGCTTAGCCGCATTGCGGCAGGTCAGGTTACCGTAGCACATGATGAGCGCATAACGAGCATCAAGGTTCTCAGGGCGGACAAATTCCGTCTGAGCGAACCACTTGCCCGAGTGACCCACCAGAGTCAGGTACTTGCTGTTGAGGAAGTACACAACGCCTGCGGTGCAGTGCGTGTCATACACAACAGGAGCAGCCTTAAACAGCAGGTTCTGGAATCCAGCATCTGCAGTCTTGGTGTCCGTGTAACGGAGTTGCGGCTGAAGCAGCGACTCGTACTTCTCGTACAGGGTCTGGGTGGTCAACACCATGTCTGGGTGGTCATTACCAACCGACACGCTGTTGTACGCCGTTGCCATCTGAGCGAGGGTCAAAGCACCAGCGGTGTTCTCCTCGTACGAACGCCAGTATTCGTTGCCAGCGGTTGCACGGTTAATGCCACCGACGGTTCCCGAAGCCTCAACGATGTTGCCGAGACCGTTCCAGTTCTTGCCGCTGTTGCCAGTGCCGTCACCGTAGAACATCGTGTTGAAACCTTCACGCATGGACTCTTCAGCCTGCATGATTTTGGCTTCCAACAGGTTGATGATTTCCTGTTCACCGTTGTTCTTAGCCTCTTCAATACCCGAGATGGCGATGGATGCAGCGTACTGCTTCCAGTCGTACTCGGCAGCCGTGAGACCAGTCTGCGCCGTAAGCGAGATGGTGTCGTAGCCGCTGTACGAAGCAACTGTGCTGTTCTGACCGTAGATGAGCGGTTCAACAATCTTCGTGCCGCCGTTGAGCATGCGAATGCGACCCTTATCCTGAAGGAAATAGGTCAACGGGCGAGCAGTGAAAATGTTGTCAGTCAACTGGTCACGGTAATTTGCGAGCGTTGTTGAAAGCAACGCATCAAAGTTTGGGTTAGACATGATTACTCCTAAAAGTAACTAGAAATGAATGGGTTTAATTTGCGCCCATTTGACGCTTTGCAGCAGCCCAAGCCTCAGCGACGCTAGTGACAGGCTCAAAAGAATCGTTCGTGGTTGAGGCAGTAGCCGAAGCACCACCAGAAACCACAGCCGCAGCCCTTTTGGCATCCAGAACAGCATTATCCTGCTGCTCCACATGCTGTTTAGCCTGTGACTCCAATTCCATCTTACGCATCATTCTATCAAACGCAATCTGCTTGTATGTGCCTTCAAGGTCCGTGGACCCCACCTTCAAAGCATGGGTAACCACTTCGCTCACATCAAAATCCTGATACCGAGACTGCAACCGTTGAATCTCTCGCTCAATTTGCTGCTGATTCTGGTATTCCTCAAACGAAGCAATCCGCTGGTCCAGTTCACGATACTTCTGTTCCGTAGGGTCCAGAGAATCAAACTCATCAGCGTCAGCAACCATATCAGCAGCAGCCTGACGGCTGATGCCATAATGCTTGCTCAGCAAATCAATAGTTGCGGCAGGGTCCCTGTCCAACGCTGTCTGGAGTGCAGAAGCAAATTGGAACTGTTCACGCTGCTGGGCAAGTTCTTGAGTCTTACGGGTATAATCCGATTGACGCTGATAACCAGCAATAGCCTCGCTTAACGGAACTTGCAGTTCCTCCCCATCCAACTTGACAGGCACACGATAACTCGCATACTCGTCAACACTCAGAATGGGTGTATCGGGGGCATTTGAAACGCTTTCCGTAACGGGTGACCCAGAGGGTTCCACGGCTGGCGTGTTTACGACTTCATCAGTCATTATGTTGTATTCTCCTAGAGTCCTAGATGGTTGCTCTATATATGAGCAACCCTGTTCCCTAGGTTAAAGTCCGAGTGGTATTTCCGTCGGATTCGTTGGGCTAGGAGCAGCGGGGACAGGAGGTTGAGGTGCAGGAGCGCCCTGCGGAAGTCCCATCTCAGGTCCCATTGGTTGCTGCGGTTGTGGCTCCAACATAAACTCGTCTGGGTTTTTCACACCGAAACCAAACTGCAACACATAGGCTGCCAAACGGGGCATATCCACAATTCCTTGAGCCACAAACGGTGCCATTGCATCCACCATCTGGAGTGCCATCTGACGGCGGAACGACTCGTTCACAGGCTGGGTGGAGCCAGCGGCGACTTCAAAGTCAAAGTCGCCTTCCAGATAGTCACGGTCAAATTGAATCCAAATAGGTTCCCCGTCCTTGCCAGTGATTCGTGCTGCTTGCTCTTGGGTCATAAACTGGCGTGCCAACGCCACCATACGACGACCAACCTCAGCGATGGCATGTTCAACCATAGCCAACTTATCCGAGGTGCGAGCGTTAGCCGCATCTTGCAGCAAACCAACTTCGGTTGCCGAGCGACGAATCTCCGAAACGGCTCCACGCTGGAACTCAGACACACCCGAAATACGGTCAATGTCACCGATAATTGTGTTAGACTGATTATAAAACTCTGGTGGGTTAATAACAGCAGGGAATGCGGAGACGACGCCGCCAAGCGGCTCGTCCGACATTACAGGAACCATCACATTGTCCTCATCCGACTCCAAAGCCGTACGACCCAACTGGTCAAACGCCGATTCCTTGTAAAGATACTTGCGTGAGAACTTCTTGCGGTGGTTCATCATCTGCGTACGAGTCTCGTTCAGTTCCTTCTGAAGAGCCTCAATAGCCTCAAGGTCGCCAATCGGATAAAACTCGTCAGGCACATCATAGTTCCTGAGCATCGTAAACGGATGACCAAACGAATATGGCATCGGCATGGGCTTCACCAAAAACATGTCGGACCCCTCGCAGAACACCGACATTTTTTTGCCGACAACATCGTAGAACTCCCAGATTTCGGCGTAGCCCTGATTCTTGTCATTAATCTTTTTGCGTGACGGGTCATCGGCATAACGGCTAATAGCCATAACCGAAACCTTTTCACGGGCAGCCTTAGAGTAGCGCTTATCGCTACGGACCTCGCTAATTGGTCGGCGGATACGCTGCGCAATCCATTTGACATCCTTCATACTGGTTGCATCTGGGTCAACAAACACATCCATCGGACTGACACGCTCAGCAAACGGACTATCTTCAACCACAACAGTCGTAGAAGTCACCTCGCCGCCTTCGGCGTCGGGGTCATTAATGTCATCCTCTTCACCGACCATTTCTTCCTCAACAAAACGGTAGCCGCTCTTAATCCAGCCGTGACCCATAATCAGTGAGTCTTTGACCGCACGACGGAACTCGGTACGAATATCCTTGTAACGCCACCAATAGTTTACGACAGCCTCAGCAATGACAGCATTAGCAGCATTATCGGGATTGACCGAATTAACGGTAATCTTCGGAAAGTTTACCGACACCGACGGTGAAATAACATTCACCGACGAGAAAGCCACATTGACCAGAATCCTGTCCTCGTTGCGATAGTCGTCAAACTGGTAGCCACGGTACATGTCCCGCATACGCTTCCAAGTAGCGTCATACCCCTCATCCTTACGCCAACGCTTGGACGCTTCCAAGCGTTGCTTATATTGCTTCAGGTAATCTGCTGCGGACTTCTTAGCCATTATTTGTCCTTTTGTCCTTCATGCCAACCAATATGGTTGTCCAACTTAGTTCCTATTGCATCAACTTTTCTGCCAATCATTCGTAGAAGAATCTGTCCTTCTGCGTGTTGGTCGGTATTTTCTTTGCGAAGTTTTTGTAAAACCACCACGACGGGTCCCATGATGATTGCGACAATGATTGGGACCCATATGGATGAAAACATGATTCATTACATCCAGTTTGTAACGGGTTCGGCGTTGTACCCATTAATCGCAGCCTGCTCAACAGTTTGGCGCTGACGCTCACGAACAGTAGGACCATGAAAATCTTCTTGACCATGAGTGAACCCCAATCTAATGGTTTTGACATGGCATTTGAAGCACACCTCGCCACGGCGAGGAAGTTCGTCCGATTGGAACGATTTTGAGCAGTGAACGCAAGTGAAATCCATACATAGATACCAATACTGTTCCCAAACCCTAGAAGGGTGTCCGTTTTCGCACATTATGGGCGCCAATCGGTACCCGATTGTCGCCATAGGGGTCAAACATGTGCTGCTCCCACCACAAAAGACTGTTTTTCGGCGCAGACAAATCCGCACGATACTCAGGAAGCCACACATACTTCAACATCTGATTGGCAATAGCCAACGACATTACACGGTCGTCGTGTGGAGAACCACCCATCTTGCCGTTCTCCTTGCGGACATAGGTCCGCAACTCGGCAATCGTACGGGCACAATACACCTCCAACGAACCATCCCTGAGGGCGCCAGCCAACTCGTCAATCGCCAACGGTTTAGTAGAAGCCGTGGTACGCCAACCCAAAATATCGGTTTGCTCAGGGCGCACATGCGCCAAACGACGCTGCTTATACAGATTCTTATAACCATGCTTTTGGGCAGCCTTCAAGGTGGTCAAACCGTGGTTGTTGTTCTCAATCCCAACCAAAGCAGTGTTATACCACCAACCAAGTTCAGCCAACAATTCACCAAATGTGTCTGGTTCAATGTGTCCATGCCAATGTGCGACAATAATGCCATTTCTGGCATCAATCATATGGGCAGAACTATAGTCACCATGAGACAAACCTTCTGCCACATCCGCTGCCATCACATAAATACCTTCAGATTCAGGGAACTGCCACACACTCAGTTCTCCATCCTCGGCATGGCGGAACTCGCCATTGCCGTCCGAAAACAAATGGTAAAAACCTCGTTCTGGTTCAATGGTCGGCATTTCGTCCAACATATCAATGTTGAACACTGGGTTACCTGACTTAATGAACGCTTCTTCTGGGAAGCGTGGATACTCTTGATGCATCTGCCAAGGTTGCATGTTCGCAGACTTGGCGGTGTACCAATCTTCGTCACGCTCACCATCAGCATCCCATGGGAAAAAGATTCCTTTGAACTTGTTGGCACCCGTCTGGGAGCCAACCCACAGTTGATGATAAAAGTTTCCCGAACCATTAGCGGTGGACAAACCGATAACACGACCTCCGACATCCGTAATAGGCTCAATGGACGCCCATGCTTCTTCAGGGTTGGGCAAGAACGCCCACTCGTCCACAATCACCAAATATACGGACTCACCTCGGGCAGGGTCGCTACCTGATGGCAACGACTCAACTGATGACTCGTTATTAAACACCATCTTCAACTGGTGGTCCGTGACTTGTGACGGTCCACGCTCCTTCATCCATACAGGCAAGAAACGGTAACCATATTTACTTTTAGCGAGCAGTTTCGCTGCTTCACGCTCGGTTCGGGACAACATAATGATGTAACGGTCTGAGGCAAAAAATACAAGCCAGAACGCATAGGCGGCAGCCAAGGTGCTGAACCCAATCTGGCGTGCCTTTAGAACAATAGTGTACCGTTCAGACATCCATGACCGCATCGTTTCAATCTGAGCGGCACGCATCTGAAACTTGATACGCCCTTTCTCAGGATGTTTGATGTACCAATAGTTTTCACAAAAATATGTGAATGCTTCTAGTTGCTGTTCAAGAGTGGCGTTTTCGGGTCCCCGACATTTCCGCCATTCTTTTTCGTTCAATAAAGCATTTAAGTCCAAGGTTTTCCACCCCACGGAATCCAGCCGTCACCATAATGTGATTCGGCATAATCAAATATAGCCATAAACGCCTTAGCGTTTGTCATCGGATTAAACAAGTCATCACAGTCCTTAACAATTCCCCAAGACTGAAGGACACCACGCTTAAAGTAACGGTTCGGTTTACACCAGTAAGAGTTAATCTGGAACAAACCATAGGAACCACCCATCGGGTCATATGGGTTGAACGCCACCTGACGGCAGCGTGACTCACGCCACATCACATAATCCACATGACGAACAGTTGCATCATCAGATGTTGACGCAACCAACTTGGACAACTCCCAACGATGGTCACACCTCAAATCCCTAGGGGCAGCAGATACTGGAGTCGCCAGCGACATCCAAAACAAGATAGCACAAACCACAAGTTTCTTCATATCACCATCCTAGTCGGTCATAGACCGACATACAACTAGGCTGACTTAAAAGCCACTACCGCTTCAGGAATCTGATTACCAGCAACATAACGCAAATGCCATGGCTCCTCAGGAACAACTTCCCACGAGAATCCAAAACGCCCAGCGTTATCAAACAACCACTTTAAGCGGTCACCATTAGCATTAGCCACATCAACAGCCAACCCCAACATATGCTTAGAACAAGTCTTAGGGTCATCATTAGGTGCAGCCAACGGAGCATTACCCTTTTTCAGGTACCACTTCTCACCGTTCCAAGTACGAGTAGAAGCCCCAGCAATCGGTTCCTTCTGATAGCGTTGCAGAAAGCCAGCCTTCTGCTGAGCGATACTGCGGAACTGGTCCCCAATACTACTGGGCTTCAACACAACACCATCAACCTTGGCGGCGGCAACCATCGCATCCCAAGCGTCAGCAGCACACAACTCCATCATGCCACCACTAACAGTTTTCCTTAGAATGTCCTTGCCAACCTCACTTGGCTTCTTCCCCTTCAGATGCTTACACATCTTAACAGGAACAATGGGCAACTTCATTATTTGGCGGCAGCCTTCTTCGCCGCCTTCTTGACGGTCAACGGCTTCTTCTGTGCAGCCTTAGCACCAATAAACGATGCAATAGTCGGGTCACCGACCTTAGTGGACAGTTGCGCCAACAGCGCAGCCACCAACGGGCTAAGCGCAATCAAAATGCTGGTATCAACACCAGCCTTAACGCCCAAAGCAAACAGCACACCAATAAGACCACCCTTAGCGGACTGGTCAAGATTCTGGCTACGGTTCATTTTTCTCCTTAAGGTAAACCCCAGCCAAATGAACAGCCAGAGCGATTATGGATATTTGTACCCCTAGGGTACGAGTCCTACCAGACAAAGTGATTAACACCAGTCCTGTTCCAGCCAAGGTCCAAGCCAGACCATGGATTTCGGATAGGAACTTCTTCATACATTTGGGCTAATTGTTCCTTCTGGAAGCCCCCACAGCCGCCAACCCTGTCCCCGCAGCCACAGCAATCAAAGTACGGCGGGTCTCCACGGGAACCGTGGAACCCAAAGGAACATAATCATCAAAACCAGCACCAAACACATCCACGGACTCCTCAAACGCCTCACGAACCTCAGTTGGGGCATCCTGAACGGCTTCCACAATAGCCTCAATCTCGGCGTTATCTAATTCGGTAACATCCAGATTCTGAAATACTTGTTCGGCTTGAGAAAAACTAAGAACCCCAACGGACATAATCGCTTGGGGAACAACAGTTGTAGTAGGTGATGCTACCGATGTTGTTGTTTCTTCTGGGACTGTCGTCAATGTGGTGGATGTCGTACTTGATGGCTTTGGTACCGTTGTCACGGCAACCGTGGCTTGTGTCGTTGACGGTAATGTTGATGGCGCCACTGTTGTTGTTGTTGTCTCAACTATAGTCGTACTAGTGCTAGTTGTCGTTGTCTCGTAAGTCGGAGGTGGAACCCACGGCGCTGCCGTGGTTACTGTAGTCGTAACCATTGATGAAGAAGTCGTTGTTTCGGCAGGGACAGTCGTTGTCGGAACACCAGTAGTACTGGTCGGAACTGTAGTCGTGGACTCGGTAGTGGTGACCCATGTCTCCTCCGTAGTGGGAACAGAACTGCTAGTGGATGTAGTCGTTTCAAGATAGGTGGTTGTAGTTGTTTGAATCGTTGTTGGTGATGGAATACCATAAGACCACAAGTAAGGCTCGTCGGGGCTTCCGTCTCTCCAAGCCAAACAGTCCGTCCAAGATGGATAATATCCCTGCTCGTAATGCTCTATTGGTTGCAGCATCGTCCAGTTATCCGTGTTGGATGCCCAGCAAGTCCAAACATTGTAACTAGCGTCCGCTTTAGCGGATGTACCAAATAATGCCAGTGTGGCGGCTGGTATAAAAACCAGCCAGCGACTAGCCGAAAAGTGCTGCGACCTCATCGGCTGTCAAACCTAACTTATCAAGGGCGGCTTGGCGTGTGGCTTCCTTAGCAGCGGAAGCAGCAACCTGTGCCTGCCATTCGGCTTGGTCCTTGGAGCGTTGTTCGGTTTCGGCTTTGGTGTATTTTCTTGTTACTACTTCACCCGTGCTTGCATCTACTTCAATTATGTCTGTCATATCAAACCTAACTATTTGAGTATCCGTAAACACGGATAGTTCCAGTAAAACTGGTTCCAGCGGTTGAAAAGGTTATTCCGTCAAACTGGGTGCTACCATCATGGACACCGTTTGTTCTATAGCCCCACAAGTTTCCTGCGCTATCTGCTCCGCTTGCCGTAATTGAGGCTGTAGTTTTCATTGCTGTTTGTGGATTATGTATTTCTAATTCAATAAAATAATCTTTGTATGTCGGGTCAATGGCACTTGTCCACCAAAGACCGTTTCCTCCAGTGCTTAAACTTGCGCCAACATTGGTGCTATACCAATACAGTCTTGCCGTAGCATATTGTGTTGTTGCGTCTGTGCCAGATGCCCTTAAGCGAGTTGAAAACGCAGCATCCGCTCCAACCGAGTTGGTCAAATTGATAATGACCTTATAGTTTTCATAGGTGCTGGTAAAACAGTTGTTTATAGAAACACTAGAAACCGCTGATGGACTGGCTGTTGCAACAAGTTGCAAACTGTTTTGCGATACCCAAGCCGACCCGTTGTACGCCGCCAAACGGTTCGTATCAGTCTCAAAAATAAGTTGACCAACATAAGGGACAGCAGGACGAGTACTACTAGTGACCACACCAGCCTTAATTACCGACGCTGCACCAAGAACAGAACTAAGAGGCATTACACTTCCCCAGCAGGAACCTCAGGAGCAACAGGAGCAGTAAAGTCCTGTGCGGCTTCATCATAGGTGAAGCCGACACCAGCATAAGTTTTGCCTTCGGTGTCAAAAAAGGTTTCCACCCAACGCCCCTGATAACGCTCAGGATTTGCCTCAAGGAACTCCCGTGTCACCACAGCAACATGGACAACCACATTGTTTTCATCAAGTTTAGCGAAATACTGACTCATACCTATACCTATGCTGTTCTAAAACGAATATATACTATTCCGCTACCGCCAGCCGAACTTGAACTACCGCCTGCGGCACCACCACCACCGCTTGCTGTATTGGCTGCCGCTGCTGTAGCACCTGAACCACCAATGCCCGAGCCTCCAGCGTTAGCACCTGCACCACCTCCAGCAGCCTTAAACAATGACGAACCACCAATAAATGTATTGACCTGAACGCCGAGACCGCCTGTGCCTGTGGGTGCCGCACCACCAACTCCGCCTGCTCCACCTCCACCACCAGCAGTAGATGAACCTGACTGACCGTTTCCGCCAGCGAAGCCATATGAAGTATTTAGATAAAGAGATGTCGCACCAATGTTGCTCATTGACGCACCACCACCGCAACCGCCACGAACAGCAACATTGTCAGAAGGACCACCGCCACCAC
>Ga0315904_10003744_pt1 | contig 22141 bp, 19 predicted proteins | sample LakEriMetagenome_6_FD_203529 | JGI IMG/M metagenome (GOLD analysis project Ga0315904, IMG submission 203529) | Freshwater fungal communities from buoy surface, Lake Erie, Ohio, United States - Buoy 12 MA120 | ecosystem: Environmental > Aquatic > Freshwater > Lake | place: USA: Lake Erie, Ohio... | reverse complement strand
CGCGACCAGCTCTGATTTTGGCAAGTTCCACTTCAAGATGATCAAGTGCTTTGGCCATCATACCTTCAGAATCGCTGAATATTTTCTTGATCTCGTCAGTCATGGGATTAAAATTGAAATGTTGTAATGACAAATTTATAAAATATCATGCCTACTTTGAATCTACCAGAGTACCGACTTTCTGACCGGTAACCACCTTCATGAGGTTGCCTTTGCGATTCATGTCAAAAACAATGATCGGCAATTTGTTCTCCTGGCAAAGTGTAAAGGCAGTCATGTCCATCACCTTCAGGTCTCTTTTGTAAACTTCGTTGAAGGTGATTTTATCGAACTTTTTGGCTTTGGGATTTTTCTCCGGATCGGCAGTATAGATTCCGTCTACCCGCGTGCCTTTGAGAATCACATCGGCTTCAATTTCGATTGCCCGGAGAGAGGCAGCTGTATCAGTAGTGAAATACGGATTACCGGTTCCGGCGCCAAAAATGACCACCCTGCCCTTTTCCAGATGTCTGACCGCGCGACGTCTGATGAATGGTTCGCAGATAGCCTCCATTTTGATCGCCGACTGCAGCCGCGTGTAAACGCCCATTTCTTCCAGCGCCGATTGAAGTGCCATACTGTTGATGACGGTGGCCAGCATACCCATATAATCGCCCTGGACCCGGTCCATACCGCCTTCGGAAGCCTGCAGCCCCCGGAAAATATTTCCGCCTCCGATCACAATGGCTACTTCAACGCCTTTATCAACCACAGCTTTGATCTCTTTGGAGTACTGTACCAGTACGTCATTGTCGATACCAAACTGCTTGTTTCCCATCAGTGATTCACCACTGAGTTTGAGCAAAATTCTCTTGTATCTGATTCCTGATGATTTCTTTTGAGCCATGGCATTCGGTGTTTTTCCGGGCGCAAAAGTAATAAAGCCGGTTCATACGCTCACCCGAAAGAAGGCAAATGGATCACATTCCTATTCAAATCTGCCGGCTTTTCGCTTTCGCGGATCAGATATGCCTCTTCGTCGAGAATCAGAACCTCAGCAGGACGGGGGCGTGCATTGTAGTTGTTACTCATGGTGAAACCGTAAGCTCCCGCATTACAAATAGCCAGAATGTCGCCCTCACGGATCTCTGAAATTTTGCGGTCCCAGCCAAAAGTGTCGGTTTCGCAGATATAACCCACCACCGTGTAAATTCGGGGAGTACCGGATGGATTGGAAAGATTGACGATATGGTGATAGGCATCGTAAAACATGGGGCGGATCAGATGGTTCTGACCTGATCCGACACCGGCAAAAACGGTAGCAGTTGTTTGCTTGATCACGTTGACCGGAACAAGGAGGTAACCGGCCTCACTCACCAGAAACTTGCCCGGCTCAAACCACATTTCAAGCTGTCGACCATAGCTTTTGCAGAAATCCTCAAACCTTTCAGTAATGGCTTTTCCCAATTCATCAATATCGGTTGTCACATCATCCTCTTTGTAAGCCACCTTGAAGCCGCTCCCAAAATCAATAAACTCCAGGTCAGCGAAACCGGGTGCCAGATCCAGCATCAGTTCAGCTCCCTGAATAAATACTCCGGCGTCGAGAATTTCGGAACCGGTATGCATGTGCAATCCGTTGATGCGGATGTTTTCTTTCTCAACAATTCTGAGCACATGTCTCATCTGATGGATGGAAATTCCGAATTTACTGTCGATGTGACCGGTTTGAATATGTGTATTGCCACCTCCAACAATATGCGGATTGATTCTGATACAACAGGGGACGGTATTCCGGTAGTGGTGACCGAAATGCTCCAGCATTGAAATGCTGTCAATATTCACCTGCACTCCTGCCTCTACGACCTGCCTTATTTCATCAAAAGAAACGCAGTTGGGCGTAAACAGGATTTCGGAGGAATGAAAACCAGCCTCCAAACCGAGCTGCACCTCCTGAATCGATACTGCGTCAAGTCCCGCCCCCTCTTTCCGCAGCAGCCTAAGGATATTGGGGTTATTAAGTGCTTTCAGCGCATACTTGATCCTGACATGATCACCGGGAAAGGCCTTTTTAAGTTTGCGGTACTGTTCTTTAATTTTTCCGGCATCATAAACATAAACCGGTGCACCGAACTTTTCAGCAACAGATAACAGGGAAACACCTCCGGGCGTGTGACTAAAATTCATGAAATTTGATTTTAAATAATGTTTAAGAACAGATTTGTTTCAGCATAAAATTAAAAAAGCCGTCCAGGTTTCCCGGGACGGCTTTAAAGTTTTGTTGGTATCAATTAACCGATCTGAATTCTGCGGAACACCTTCACTGTAAGTCCCTTTTCAGTTTTCTCCAGATATTGACGGATATCCATCTTATCATCCTTGATAAACTGCTGGTTGAGCAGGGTATTTTCCTTGTAGAATTTATTCAGCTTGCCTTGAGCGATTTTCTCAAGCATTTCTTCAGGTTTGCCTTCGGCGCGAGCCTGTTCTTTACCAATTTCGATTTCACGCTCCAAAGTATTGGAGTCAACATCATGCTTATCGATGGCTACAGGATTCATGGCTGCAATCTGCATCGCCACATCCTTGCCGGATTCAACAGGGGCTGATCCTGAAGATAAACCAACCATGGAAACCACTCTGTTACCAGGGTGAATGTAAATCACCACCTTAGGTGCTTCAATCACTTCATAAGCGGAGATATCAATTTTCTCACCGATCTTGCCGATAAAATCGAACAGCTTATCAGTAATGGTAACATCACCCATTTTGAGTGCTTTCAAGTCATCGATTGACTCAGGGTTGTTGGCAACAGCGAGGTCAACAAGATCTTCTGCGAACTTAACAAAGTCGGCATTTTTGGCAACGAAGTCTGTCTCACAACTGAGGCCAACCAGATAACCTTTTGTGGCATCTGCATTGGTCTTGGCGATGATATAACCTTCTTTGGCTTCACGGTCGGCGCGGTTAGCGGCAACCTTTTGTCCCTTTTTACGGAGATAGTCAATTGCTTTTTCGAAATCACCGTTGGCTTCCATGAGGGCTTTTTTGCAATCCATCATTCCGGCCCCGGTTTGGGTCCTGAGCTTATTTACATCAGCTGCAGAAATTGTTACTGTTGACATTATTGAATCCTTTCCTTCTTAAATTCTGTTATTTCTTTCTGGTAGTAGCTTTGCGTGGACGGGTACCGGCGGGTTTTTCCGTTTTGGCTCCTTCGCTGTCTTCATCTTCACCGGCATCCACCATTTCAAACTTTTTGGTTTCACCTGATTCTTCTTCAGCAGCAACTTCCTTCTCGCGCTCCATTTCTTTATCGGTTTTCCTTTCAGCCAAACCTTCTTCGATGGCCTTTACCATCACTCCCATAATGAGAGAGATCGATTTGGTTGCATCATCGTTAGCGGGAATCGGGAAATCGATCGTGGTAGGATCCGTATTGGTATCGCAGATTGCGATAGTGGGGATATTCAGCTTACGAGCTTCGCTTACCGCGATGTGCTCCTTTACGGTGTCAATGATAAACAGTGCTGCAGGCAAACGGGTAAGGTCGGCGATAGATCCGAGGAGTTTCTCCATCTTAGCCTTCTGACGGGTGATCTGAAGTTTCTCTTTTTTGGAGATGTTCTCAAAGGTGCCGTCGGTCATCATTTTCTCAAAACCGGTCATTTTCTTAACCGACTTACGCTGGGTAGCGAAATTGGTCAGGCAACCACCGGGCCACCTTTCGGTGATGAATGGCATGTTGACGGAACGGGCAGCGTTTGCTACGATGTCTTTCGCCTGCTTTTTGGTAGCCACGAAAAGAATCTTCTTGCCGGATTTGGCAATTTGCTTGATAGCTGCCGCAGCTTCATCCAGCTTGGCTGAAGTTTTGTTCAGGTCGATGATATGGATACCATTGCGCTCCATGAAAATATAAGGCGCCATTTTGGGGTTCCACTTTCTTTTCAGGTGACCGAAATGAACACCTGCATCCAATAATTCCTGTTGAGAAACACTTAACATGTAAGGGGTGAAATTTGAGTGTATTTTCTGTTGATTGATTCTGTAAACGATTAACGCTTGGAGAACTGGAAGCGCTTCCTTGCCTTTTTCTGACCGGGCTTCTTACGTTCCACCATTCTTGGGTCACGGGTCATCAGTCCCTGAGCCTTCAGCAAAGGCTTATGCTCATCACTGATCTTAACCAACGCCCTGGAAATTCCCAGACGGATGGCTTCCGCCTGTCCGGTGATTCCTCCGCCTTCAACATTGACTTTTACATCATACTTGTCTTTGTTGCCGGTGACTTCGAACGCCTGATTCACGACATACTGCAGTGGCAGGGTCGGGAAATAAGTTTTATAGTCCTTGCTGTTGATAACGATAGTACCATTGCCCGGCTGCACATAAACGCGGGCTACAGCTGTTTTTCTTCTTCCGATGGTGTGGGTTACTTGCATCTTAATATTGAATATGATCAAATGGTAACTTTAACTGGCTGCTGAGCTGCATGCGGATGCTCAGTGCCTGTATAGATATACAGATTGCCTTTAATGGCATTGCCAAGTTTATTCTTAGGAAGCATTCCGAAGACCGCCATTTCTACCAGGCGGGTGGGGTGCTTGCGAAGCAATTCCTCAGGTGAAGAAAATCGCTGACCTCCCGGATAGCCGGTGTAACGAATATATTCCTTCTCCTTCATTTTGTTTCCGGTGAGGCGAACTTTATCGGCATTGATGACAATCACATTGTCACCACAATCCACATGAGGAGTAAAATTGGTCTTGTGCTTTCCGCGAAGCATGGCTGCAATCTTAGAAGAAACACGTCCGAGAACCTGATTCTCGACATCGATCAGGACCCAGTTTTTGTTCACGGTTTTGGCGTTGGCCGATACCGTTTTGTAAGTCAAAGTATCCACTTTATTGATATTTAAGTCGTTTTAGAACGGGGACGCAAAATTATAAAAAGGTTTCGGATTTACAAAGCAGGCCGGCAGAAATGTTTGAACATGGAAAGTCGTCAGCCATAAAAATAACATAAATAATTGATAAACAATTCTATATAAAGTTTAGATTCAATATCCTAAACCCTTCTTATGCACCTTTGACAGGTGATTTTCTATAAATCCGGTGGTTTTCAGCTGCTTCAATCCGGCTCAAACCCTTTATAACCATGAAACGGCCTGTTGAATTCTGCATGCTTAAATTTATCTGATTTAAATACTATATTTACAATCCATTAATCAATTACATGAGCCTTGTAAAAAACCTTTTTTTCCTCTTAATCGCTGCAATTACCTTGCTGACGGCCTGTCGGAAGGACGTACAGATTCCGGATGCGGCAATGGCACATATTGAATTGACCGCCAGTCCTTCTGATGGCGGAACCGTTGAAGGTGGGGGTGTTTATCAGCTTGGATCTTCCGTAAAGGTAAAAGCCACAGCTTCAGCCGACTACCTATTTCAGCATTGGACTGAAAACGGCATCGAAGTGAGTTCGCAATCAGAATATTCATTTACCGCTTACTCAAATCGGGCCCTGACGGCGCATTTTTATGATTTCCGGGATCCCATCGTTGGTAATTATGCCGGCACCCACCACAATTACTCGTGGATAATGGGCAATCCACCCAGCACCTACGACACCACATATGCTTATAGTTTTACAGTGTCCAAACATCCGACCTCTACCGACTCCATCATTGTTGACGGCGGCACCTTCCCGCTTGATACCTCCCTCAGTTTCTACGAAATGCCCTATCCGGGCAATATCAGAAGCGTGGATTTCCGTAACGACTCCTGTCTGATATTTTTTCGCTCCGGCGGATTGGGTGGTTACGCCGCGTCTGAAATCAAAGGATTGAAGCAGTAAATACCATCAAAAATTTGTCTTCCCGGGATTGTTAATATCTGGCTGATGATACCCGTCAATCAGCAGGAGCCTTTTCAATAATTTCACAGCGCCGGAATAAAATGCCGGACCACTCCAATGCAGCCGCTGCTTCAAATCAACAACCTCACCACAGAATTTACTTCCGACGGCAAGGTGGTGCAGGCGGTTAAAGGAATCAGTTTTTCACTCAACAGAGGAGAAACAGTTGGAATAGTTGGCGAATCGGGATCCGGTAAATCCGTGACCTCACTTTCCGTGATGCGGCTCATCCCTTCCCCTCCGGGAAAAATCTCTTCAGGTGAAATTATTTATTCTGACCGTAAGGGGCAAACCATTGACCTTCTTTCGCTCCCTGAAAATGAAATGAGGAAATACCGCGGCAATGAAATCGCCATGATTTTTCAGGAACCCATGACGTCGCTGAATCCGGTTTTTACCTGTGGATTTCAGGTGATGGAAGCCATCAGGCTGCACATGAATCTTGACAGACCCTCGGCGAAAGCCAAAACGATTGAGCTCTTTCAGAAAGTGAAGTTGCCGCGGCCCGAAGCAATATTCGATTCCTACCCGCATCAGATTTCAGGCGGACAAAAACAGCGGGTGATGATTGCCATGGCTATGTCGTGCAACCCCTCTGTACTGATTGCTGATGAACCAACCACCGCGCTGGATGTCACCGTACAGGCAACCATTCTGGATTTGATGAAGCAGTTGCAGCAGGAAAATGATATGGGGATACTTTTCATCACCCATGATCTCGGCGTCATTGCAGAAATTGCACAACGTGTGGTAGTCATGTATAAAGGCAATGTGGTTGAAGAAGGTCCGGTATCCGAAATCTTTAAAAGCCCCAAACATCCTTATACGCGCGGACTTCTTGCTTGTCGACCACCGCTGACTCATAAACTCAGTAAGCTTCCGACCGTCAGTGATTTCATGAAGGAAGTCAACGGCACTCTTACTGAAACCGGCGAGAGCCTGAAATCAGTAACCGAAAAATATATCATCCCGACTGAGAAACTACTGGAAAGAAAGAAGCACCTGGAATCCGGTGAACCGATTCTAAGGGTTGAATCCTTGTCTACATGGTTTCCAGTTAAGAAAGGAATATTCGGAAAAGTAAAAGAGCACGTCAGAGCAGTAGATAATGTTTCGTTTGATGTTTATCCGGGAGAGACTGTAGGTTTGGTAGGAGAATCAGGATGCGGCAAAACCACCCTGGGAAGAAGCATCCTGCGTTTAATTGAACCTACATCAGGAAAAGTATATTTCAATGGAAAAGACCTCACTACCCTCTCCCCTTCCGAGATGCGTGAGATGAGAAAAAAAATCCAAATCATTTTCCAGGACCCTTATTCATCGCTCAATCCGAGAATGACTGTAGGTGATGCCATCATTGAACCCATGAATGTACATGGCATTCTTGCAAGTGAAAAAGAAAGAAAAGACAGGGTGATGGAACTACTGCAACGCGTCAGTCTGCTGCCTGAACATTATCACCGTTATCCTCATGAGTTCTCTGGTGGCCAACGACAACGCATATGCATAGCCCGCGCACTGGCTCTGAAGCCGGAATTCATCATTTGCGATGAATCCGTTTCAGCACTCGACGTATCCGTTCAGGCACAGGTGCTGAATCTTCTCAACGAGCTGCGAGACGATTTTGGCTTCACTTACATTTTCATTTCACACGATCTTTCCGTAGTCAAATTTATGAGCGACAGAATGGTGGTGATGAATAAAGGAAAAGTTGAGGAAAAAGGATACGCTGAAGAAATCTATGCTCATCCTGCCTCTGAATACACCAGGAAACTTATTGGCGCTATTCCTAAGGGCCTTTAAAACCAGATTCAGTTTCTGTTTTCGGTTTTTTTCAGCCACACACTGAGTTGCATACCCGTCCCGGTAGCCTTCATCAGTGGAATCAAAATAAAATCAGTGAACCGGGGCATGAAGGTTTCACAAACATAATATTCACTGTGAACAATCTCATAGCCGTTCAATCGCGCATGATTCTGGAATGAATTGATGTGAAATTCATATAAATGAAAAGGTTCATGCATCGGACTGAGGTTGGCACAATAATCAGTCAGACTCAACCTGTAATACAAGTTAAATATTTTGTGAACCAGCCATTTCGATGAAGGCACTTCAATCTGGATAAGACCACCGGGCTTAAGCCATTTCATCGCTTTACAAATGGATTCACCGGGGTCGTAGATATGTTCCAGGACAGCACCGTAAGAAATAAAATCAAACATGCCTTCAGGATAATCCATATCTTCCATGGCACCAAGCCGGATCTTTTCCTTTGAAATACCCAGTTTGGTTACAGCTCTTTCATAGAATGGTTCTGATGGCTCGAAACCATAAACATCGAAACCGGCTTTTTCCAACACAGCCATGGTGGCACCAAACCCGGCACCAATGTCAAGCGCCTTCAATGTATCATTATGCTGGTTGTTGTACATCGACCTGAATTTTCTGATAGTGTCGGAAAAATAATCGTCGTTTTGCTCAAAATGAATTTCACGCCAGTATTCTTCCGGAGGTATTCCGTAATGGTCCTGTATATTCAGCGGTACAGGAAGAGGATTGGCATAAATCAGACCACAACCAGAGCATTTCACAATAGTAGTGGTCACCCCTTTTTTTCGTCTAGGAAACAGTCCCTGCGACCGATTCAATCTTTTTCCGATCACAGAATGACCATGTGCGGAATCGCCGCACATGCTACACCTTTCGATGTCTTTAAAATAATAATCGATCCGGTTTTGGGCCATTTGTTATCGTTTCAACCTGAGCACTAACGGACCCTTTTCTGTAATCAGTCTGATCAAGTATATGCCTGGAGCAGTTTGATCACTTAGACGAATGCCTGAAAAAAAACCGGATTTGCTTAAATGCAACGGTATAGTCCTTCCATTCAAATCATACCCTGAAACCTGAATCATTTTTCCGGAACAAATCTCATCGATTTCAATCTGTTCATTACTGATGACAGTAACACATCCTGAAAGTTCTTCCGCCAGACCCGTAGTTCCGGTCTGCACCGTAAGGGTCGTGGTAGATTCTTTACAACTGTCGGAAACAGTTAAGGTAACCTGATAGGCCCCTGATGTGGCATACTGATGAACAGGAGTCTGAAGCGAAGAAGCATTTCCGTCACCGAAATCCCAAGTGAAACTTGTTGCATTCAGGGAATGGTTGACAAATTGCACAGAGTTACCCTGAGAAGTATAACTGAATGAAGCCAAAGGAATGTCTCCATATTCATACCACTTGTAAATACTGTCTATCACCACTGCATGAGCAGCCGATTGCAGCAAGAGCGCATCAGCAGGCGGCAGCGATGAAATGAAACTGTTCCCTACCGGACTTCTATGAAGCAGGGTGGCATAGTGTACACAAGCAGCGAGGTAAGATCCATGTAAAGAAGGATGGCTTTCATCAGGAACGTACAGATCGAAATTGGGATTCCAGGTTCGCACCAGTTTCCATGCTGCTCCAACAGGACTGACTGTTGCACCGTTATCCATTCCCATTTGCATATAGCTTTCACGCAGTCGAGCCTGCATACCGTCGTAGGTACAAAGCGGTGCGTAATTGGGACAATTTGCCGCATCACCGTTTTTCCTTCCCCAGGTCATGTAAAATACGGTTTCACTGCACGGATTGTTGTTGCGAATCAGACTGTCGAGCACTTCAGCATATGGAAATACCTGTGAAGCTACCTGCGAAGGTGGAAATGAAGGTCGCTGACTTTGCTCCTGAAGTACTACATAATCCCACGGTTGCGAATTGATCTTTCCAATAGCCGTGGCATCGGTAGAATGTTGCTGGAAAGTATATCCGCCGGGCGTGTAGGAATCCACCGTCATGGTAACTCCTGAAGCCTGTGCAAGACTTGCCACCAGAGAAGGCAGATTGTTGTAATCAGTATAGCTGTTTCCCAGAAACAGGACACGGGTGGTTTGAGCTGAAAGAAATTGAACCGGGGTTAGGAAAATCAGCGCTATTGCAAATCGGAGTATCTTCATCTGAGCGTTTTTGTTGGTTGCGAAAATAATGAAAATCAATAATATGTGTTACTAAAATTTAATCTGAAAAACTCCATCGAATTCGCAGAAACCCATTGAAAAAGCCGGAGCCGGATTCGTCAGTAAAGGTAAAATACTGCCCGTAAACATTCATGTCCCAGTCGGAAGCCATTGACCAGGATATATTAGGCATCACAACCATCAAATTGTCGCTACCATAGATACATGAAATTCCTGCTGATACAATAGGGCTGATTTCTTTCACCATTTGGAGAAATCCGGCATATCTGAACGGAAAGGGCTCCTCCAGTTGTTGCATTACAACAAATGAATTTCCAGCTGCATCACTCAATCCATTGTTATATAAAAGTGCAGCATTCACATACCATCCGTTTTTGAAACTGTAATCAACCCCTGATGAGATGATTACATGTTCTTTCTGATCACTTTTACGGTAACTAAAATACCATGTAGCCTCCGTTTTGAATCCGGCTTCTCCAATATTTCCCGCCCAACCAATCCCGGCAAAAGGATTCTGCTGATTGATTCCGCCGATTATCTGAAAATCATATCCGGCCAAATTAATCCGGTTCAAGATCGCATAAGTAATATCTCCGGAATAATGCCCTCTGCTTATGGCACCTTCAATAAAAGAAAAATCGCCTGTGGTGTACTGTAATCTGATGGCATCGGAACCCGGTCGCTCCTCATAATCGAAATCAAACACATTGTAAGCGTTAAAAACATCATTCGGGTTCCAAACTGTATTCAATCCCCAGTTGATTCGTTGCCTTCCTGCAGTAATGTCCCACTTCCCTTTTCTGAACTCAATCCATGCCCTGTCAATTTGAGAAACAAGGGCAGAATTTTGATTCATTTTAGTACTGTATGTCATATCTAAAAATCCATTATCCTGACCCAAGGCTTCAGAAAACCCTGGTATCTTATTCACGAGACTGCCTGAATAAAATCGATTCCGAACTTCGATACGGGTAGTAAGCGACGGATTAGGAAACCAGGAAAAACGCAACCGATTATGAATCTGGCTGGCATACAGGAAATTATCAGAAAGCGGATCATCAGCTACCATCACCAATTCTTTGATATAGCCGTTGAAAGCGTATCTGGAATGTGTGCTTAAAGTGGAATCCTGAGCGAAAACTGCAACTGAACATAACATTGAACATGTTGCAAAAATCCAGCAAAACCTATTCATGCACGAGGGGTTTCTGCGCGGTATCCTTAACAATTTGGCCATCTTCCAAGGTAACAACTCTTCTTGCCTTTTCGATTACCCTGGGATCATGTGTACTGAAAATAAAGGTGATATTTTCCTTTTGATTAAGCTCTGACATGATATCCAGGAGATTCCCGGCTGATTTAGAATCGAGGTTCGCGGTAGGTTCATCAGCCAGTATAAAGCGAGGTCGGGAAGCGAGAGCACGGGCTACTGCAACCCGTTGTTGCTGCCCTCCGGAGAGTTCACCAGGACGCACATGAACTTTATCCGACAATCCCACCTGTTCAAGAAGTTCCAAAGCCCTTGCTTCTCTTTCCTTTTTTGAGAAATGCTGCATGAGCATGACCAATGATACATTTTCAAGAGCGGAAAGAACCGGAACAAGGTTAAAAGACTGAAATACAAATCCGATATGTTTCAGTCTGAAATCAATGAGTCTGTTCTCGGAGAGTTTGGTAATTTCAACACCATCAACATGAACTGTTCCCGAGGTAGGTGCATCAAGTCCGCCAATAATATTGAGTAAGGTAGATTTGCCGGATCCCGACGGTCCAACCAAAGCAGTAAACTCTCCCTCTTCAATATGAAGATGCACATTGTTGAGTGCCCTTACCGGAATCTTTCCGGGATTATATATCTTACTTACCTCATGTGCATCAATAACCGTTTTTCCCATATTCTTAAATTTTCCTGATTGCTTCTGAAGGGTTTAGCTTTAAGGCTTTCCATGCAGGATAGACTGCTGAGAATATGGCAACTGTTACCGTCATTAATAAAACCATTACATATCGATGATATTCCAGGTCAGGATAAACATAGTTGCCGAAACCATACATTGACAATCCTTCGGAAAACATGGATAGATTGATTCCATGCTGATGAAGTAAAGATACCGTCGCATAACTTAAGATAACCCCAAAAGGTCCTCCAATCAATGCTAGGAAAACGCTTTCCATCAGAATCATTGCAAACAACCGGAATTTATTCATCCCGATGGCCATCAGCATACCAAGCTCTTTTTGACGTTCCAGCACTGCCATTAATTGTGTATTGATGATACCAAACATCAGCGCAAGCAGAATAATACCAATAAAAATAAACATATATTCATTAAAAGACTCCAGAATAAGATCTAATTCCGGATTCAACTCCCGCCAGCTTTCAATTTTGAGACCGGGATAATCAGCCTTCAGACTTTGTTGAAACGAGGTGACATAATCATCACTTTTCAGAAGCACTGCAATTTCATGAGCCTGGTCATATGCCGAAGCCAACTGATTGAGGTCTTTTCTGATAATAAAAATATTTCTCTCATCAAACATGGAGTTCCTGGATTTGAAAATACCGCAAACCCTAAAAGCGCCTGAAACGATTTCTCCGTTTAAATCCTGAATCATAACAACCACTTTACCTTTTGCTCTAAGTTTTAATTTTTGCGCCAGCTTTTGCCCAATAAGCACCTTATGACGCTGTTTCTGATCCAGGTAAACGCCTTCAATAACCATTTCAGATAAACCGGTAATGGAATTTTCTTCAAGGGGATGGATTCCGGAAATGGATACTCCAAATGAACTAAAGGGTGTCATAATCATTCCCTGAGCCTTTGAGCGGAGAACTACCTCTTCGGTGAATTGGGATTTTCTGATTTCATCGACCAAATTTTGCGCCGACGGAATAAAGTACTTTACATCTCTGTCGGGATAAAAATCGGGGTGATGAATCTGTATATGTGATAACTCATAACGGATGACTTCTTTTAGCTGACTTTGGTACATACCCCAGGCAAAAGCCATCATGAATACGCCAGCCCATAAGCCAATGGCAATAGAGAGAATAACAACCAGGCTTCTGATTTTATTTCGCCAAATATTTCGCCATGCCAGAAGTAAAATCATTTTCAGCTATTAATAGCTTCAACCGGTTTAATCCGTTGAATTTTAATGAATGGATAGACAGTTAAGACTAGAGTAATCGTAAATACAATCAAAGCCTGAGTAGTAAATATATGCTGATCATTTGAAAAATACATTACAGGTTCAAATCCGTATCTTTTATAGGCTTCCTCCAGCTGACCTGTAAACCTGATCGGATTAAAGCGAAACCATGCAATAACAGGAATGCTTGCTGCTATGCCACTGAGTGCTCCAAGGAACGAAATGATAAACACCTCCATCATTACAGATGCTGCCAGCACTCTTTTTTTCATACCGATAGCGATAAGAATTCCAAATTCATGCATTCGCTCCCTGGTCATCATCAATATTGTACCAAGCAAGCCAAAGGAAATCACCAGGTACAGAATGGATATAGTGATATAATGCCCGGCTGAATCCGCTTCGATAAACTGATTGAGATCAGGCATCATCTGTTTCCAGGTCATCACTTCATATTGTCCTGTATCAACCGTTGCATAAAGCTTTTGAGTAAATGATTCAAGATCATAAGCTGAGGGTATCATGATACTCAAAGAGGTCAGCAGGGAATCCGCTGAAAATACTTTCCGGCCAAAATCAAGAGGAAGATATATCAAATTTTCATCCAGTTGAGGAGAACCTAAACTGACCACCCCGGTCACCGGCAACAGCGCAGCAGCAGAATTGGCATGATACCCCTGACCAATCAATACAATAGTATCACCAGGCTCTGCATTTAATATTTCTGCCATTCTTTTTCCGATCACCACTGCCGGTTCATTTATTTGTGGCAGTCTGCCTGAAATAATTTTGCGGTCAAGGCCCGTAACTTCCGATTCCATTTCAGGATCCACACACACCACAGCAGTACCACGTGTTTTATTTCCGAACGAAATCAGAGCAAAAGTCTCAAGCCGGGGAACCAAATCTGAAACCCCCTGCTTCTGAAGTATTATTTCAAGTTGTTCATCGGCAACAAAGGTGTTATCAATCGACTGATTCTCCCAATAGCCCTTATGATGAATCTGTATATAACCAGAAGAAAAACTAACCAGATTATGAATCATGTTCTCGTACACTCCTGTTGTGGCTGAACGCATTATAATTGCAAGCACGATCGCGAAAAATACAGATGCCATAGTAATAAATGAACGTCTGCGATTACGCCATACATTTCTCCAGGCCAATATAACCAACATCCTCATCGGATCTGCTTCATTTTTTGTGTGTTGAAAAAACTGTCATCTATAGGTTTATCAAGCTCAAGTGAATTATAGATCAATATTGTTTTGTTCCCTTTCTTGTCAATGGGTGTCATATGGAACTCTTGTGGCATTCTGCGATTGGCGAGTATACCAATATTTTTCCCTTCCATTCTGTTCACCAGTATTCCATCTTCATCAAAAAACTCTGCCTTCAATTGCATAAAATCCGCCTTATCAATCCAAAGTATCACTTTCCCCCAAACAATCGCTGCTTCAGGTTTTGGGATCATTTCGATCCGGTAACAATTGTATCCGCCTATACTTTCTTCACCTCTGAGAAAATGGTCATAATCTTCCACTGTAGATGATTCCTTCACTAAATCATCATTGGTAAAATCAGTTCCCATCCAGTTTTGTGACATCATGGATGGAGGTAATTTAATACTGCGTTCAATGGAAGGAATCCAGTTCCAAACTTCTTTACCACGTTTGAGGAATACGGTACCTTTATCTTTTGAGGGTGCGGTAATGAGAATCATGGCCAGATTGCGACCCTTAGTCCATGTTTTCAAGCTCATGTCCCGGCTCCACGAGGGGCGCACGATCTTAATGGTCATATCGGAAAAAGAGGTTTTCCCAATGACACGATCTTCGGCCTTTTCGACAATATCACGGGCTGATAACTGGCCGTAACAGGATGATGAACCGGTAAAAAAGATCAGTAAAAGGAATAAAACAAACTGCTTCGGCAACATTTTAACTCTTTTTAGCGAAGTTAACAATCTTCGCAGAAGGAAAACATGACCAAAGGCAGGTATAGAAAAGTTTTATGAGATTATAGGGCTGAGCCATTTTTCAGCAGTAGCCTGATCCCATTCCTTTCGCCTTGCGTAATCACTGACCTGATCGAAAGCTATTTTCCCGGTTCCAAAATAATGAGCATGAGGATGTGAAAAGTACAGTCCGCTGACAGCAGCAGTTGGAACCATGGCCATAGAACCGGTTAAGTTGATACCTGTAAGTTCTTCAACCTCCATCAAATTAAAAATTGTTCTTTTCTCGGTATGATCAGGTTGCGCAGGGTAACCAGGCGCTGGACGAATTCCTTTGTACCTTTCAAGAATAAGATCATCTTTTGACAAATTTTCACCTGTGGCATATCCCCAGAATTCTGTCCTCACTTTGAGGTGCATCAGTTCTGCGAAAGCTTCAGCCAAGCGATCAGCCAGAGCCTTCAGCATGATCGCGCTGTAATCATCATGATCCCTTTCAAAAATCTGTACTCTCTCATCAATACCTATTCCGGTAGTTAATGCAAAAGCCCCGATATAATCGGAAAACGGGGCAGGAGCAATAAAATCAGATAAGGCTATATTGGACATTCCATCCGGCTTCAGCGTTTGCTGCCGGATGGCATGCAACTTACACCGCACGACTTTTCTTGATTCATCAGCATAAATTTCAATATCATCTGAATCCGTTGAATTCGCAGGGAAAAATCCAACCACTGCCCGGGCCGTAAGCCACTTTTCATGGATAATGCGGTCTAGCATTTGTTTTGCATCCTGAAACAGCTTTTGGGCTTCTGCACCTCGCTCTGGATCACTTAAAATACGGGGATAACTGCCCTTCATCTCCCAGCTGTGAAAAAAAGGTGTCCAGTCAATATACTCAGCAATTTCTTCAAGCGGATACCCGTTGAAAACTCTGGTTCCGGTAAACTGAGGCTGATGATAACTTACCTGACTCCAGTCAACTTTTAGCTTATTTGATCTTGCATCACTTAAAGATATGAAATTGTCGGCTGAACGGGCATTGGCATGATGCTGCCGAAGCTTTTCATAGTCTTCAGAAATCTGTTTTGCAAACGCTTCTCTCAGATCAGCTGAAATCAGTGAGCCTGTCACCGGAACACTTCTGGATGCATCATTGACATGTACCACGGGATGACTGTAATGAGGAGCTATTCTGACAGCTGTATGCACTTTCGAAGTGGTAGCGCCACCAATCATCAGCGGAATGGTGAAATTCCTGCGTTGCATTTCTTTGGCAACATGTACCATCTCGTCAAGTGACGGAGTAATCAAACCGCTCAAACCAATGATATCAGCTTTGTGCTCGATGGCCGCATTCAGAATTTTATCGCATGAAACCATCACACCCAGATCGATGATTTCATAATTGTTGCATGCAAGCACCACTCCCACGATATTCTTTCCAATGTCATGCACATCGCCTTTAACGGTGGCGAGGAGTACCTTGCCCGCGTTCCTGCTTTCATCGCCGGCAACCTTTTCCGCTTCAAGGTACGGTAGCAAACACGCCACTGCCTTTTTCATGACACGTGCGCTCTTGACCACCTGAGGAAGAAACATCTTACCTGAACCGAAGAGGTCACCTACCACATTCATCCCATCCATCAGCGGCCCTTCGATCACATGAAGTGCTCTTGGATATTGTTTGCGGGCTTCTTCAATATCGGATTCAATAAAATCGGTCAATCCTTTCACCAGTGAATGAATCAGTCGTTCCCTGACCGGTTCCTTTCTCCATTCTTCTTCCACTTCAACTTTTTTGTCTTTTCCCTTAACAGTTTCTGCGTAAGCGATCAGACGTTCAGTGGCATCATCATTTCTGTTGAGCAGCACATCCTCTACAAGCGTAAGCAGTTCAGCCGGTATCTCATCATATACCTGAAGCATACCCGGATTCACAATTCCCATATCCATTCCCGCTCTAACGGCATGAAAAAGGAAAGCTGAATGGATCGCCTCCCGGACAAGATCATTTCCTCTGAATGAAAACGAAACATTGGAAACTCCTCCGCTGACTTTGGCATCAGGAAGATGCTGTTTGATCCAGGCTGTTGCTTCAAAAAAATCGACAGCATTTCTGCGGTGCTCATCCATACCGGTGGCCACGGGGAAAATATTCGGATCAAAAATGACATCCTGCGGAGGGAAATGCACTTTGTTCACCAGGATATCGTATGCCCTTTTGCAGATATCGATTCTGCGCTGCAGCGAGTCGGCCTGTCCTTCTTCATCAAAGGCCATCACAATCATGGCGGCCCCGTACTTTCTGATTTTTTTTGCCTGAGCAATGAAAGTTGCCTCTCCTTCTTTCAAAGAAATGGAGTTGACTATGCTTTTCCCCTGAGTACATTTAAGTCCGGCTTCAATGACACTCCATTTGCTTGAATCTATCATCACAGGAAGTTTGGCAATATCCGGTTCAGCAGCCATCAGATTGAGAAATCTCGTCATAGCACGTTCTGAATCAAGCATGCCTTCATCCATATTGACATCTATAACCTGAGCTCCGCCTTCCACCTGATCACGGGCAACCGCAAGGGCGTCCTCATACTTTTCCTCAGCGATCAGTTTGGCAAACTTTTTTGATCCGGTAACATTGGTCCGCTCACCTACATTCATGAAATTGGAATCAGGCCGCAGCGTTACAGATTCCAGTCCGCTGATATGAAGTAAATGATCGCGGTCAGGCCTGGAACGTGGTCTCACACTTTGTGCCAGTGCGGCAATTTTCCGGATGTGATCGGGTGTTGTACCACAGCATCCGCCAACAATATTGAGAAAACCGTGCTGCAGAAAATCATGAACATGATGTCCCATGTGATCGGGGCTTTCATCGTATTCGCCAAACTGATTAGGCAAGCCCGCATTCGGATAAGCACTCACATAGAACGGAGCTTTGGAGGCAAGTTCTTCGAGATAAGGGCGCATCTCTTTAGCACCCAGTGCGCAGTTCAACCCAACACTCAGCAGATCTACATGCGAAACGGAATGCAGAAAGGCCTCTACGGTTTGTCCTGAAAGTGTCCTTCCGCTGGCATCCGTAATGGTACCGGAAACCATCACAGGCAGCCTGACGTTTTTCTCTTCCATCACTTCCTGAATGGCCATGAGCGCGGCCTTGGCATTCAGTGTATCAAAAATGGTTTCGACAAGCAATATATCCACACCACCATCAATGAGTCCCCGCACCTGTTCACTATAGGCATCAGTAAGCTGATCAAACGTTACTGCTCTGAAACCGGGATCATTAACATCAGGTGAAAGCGAGGCGGTGCGATTGGTCGGGCCGAGTGCTCCTGCTACAAACTTTTCAGCACCGGCATGCTGATTGCAGAAATCATCAACTGCGTTTCTTGCCAGCCTGGCCGACTCATAATTGAGTTCATAAGCCAGCTCTTCCATCCTGTAATCGGCCAGTGAAATGCGCTGCGCGTTGAAAGTATTGGTTTCAATGATATCGGCTCCCGCGTCAAGATATTCTCGGTGGATGGAAGAAATAATATCGGGTCTGGTAATAGACAGTAAGTCATTGTTACCCTTCAGGTCCTGGTCAAAGTTTTTAAATCGCTCTCCTCGGTAATCTGATTCCTCCAGTCTGTACCGCTGAATCATGGTACCCATTGCACCATCAATGACTAAAATCCGCTTTTCCAGTTGATCGTAAACCGACATCTTCATCTTTATAATTTAACTAAGCAATTTTTAGTCTGTACTATTAATTGCTCACCTTACACACCAGGCTGTAATAATCTGAGAAACCTTCATGTTACAAGGCTCGGTATAAATACTCCTTTGACCTGAAGGCAATCGTGCAAAGATACACGGAACATTACTGCTAAAAGGGAATCACCAAGAATGATAACAAGAAGATCTTGTTTTAAAAAAATTCACATTAATTTTCGTATCAATCTGATTATTAGTTTGTTGTGATTTTTTGATGATGTTTAAATTTTAGTGAACAAAATCAAGAAACCACAGAAGCCGACCCATCTATTCACTAACTTTGAACACTAACTCAATCCGATAAAAGCATAATATGAGATCCATTCTGTTCATCTTCTCACTGATCATCATCAATCTAACTGTATCTGTTGCACAGCCGGTAACATTTACCTGGTCGCGATCCATAGGAGGGAAATCCACACTACCGGGTAAAATAAGCATGGCACGTGACAGCAATGGTGATATATATGTTTTCGGTCAGTTCTCCGGAAGTCGTTCATTCGGATCGGTATCCTTAACATCATCAGGTTCTTCAGATGTATTCATTGCAAAAATGAGTGCATTCGGTCCGATTTTATGGGCCGTCAAAGGCGGGTCATCCTTTTCCAGTGCCACTGCCGGAGAAATTGTGGTAAGCGGGAGCAACATTTATATCACCGGATCTTTCTCCAATTTTATTTCTTTCGGCACTACCTGCGCTACAACCGGTAGCGGATCAAACAACACCGATGTATTTATCGCCAGTTTGAATACAGTAGATGGTTCTTGCAATTGGGTGGTAAAGGCAGAAGGTCCTAATGATGCAGTTGGCAGTTCTATCTCTAATGCTACCGGAGGTGGAGTATACGTATCGGGAACTTTCAGTGGCACTGCAACTTTCGGAACTTTTAATCTGAACACCAGTGGCGCGGTTGACGCCGACATTTTTTATGCGAAGTATACCTCAACAGGTACCTGTGAATGGGCGAGAAGCCTGGGTAACCTTGGAACTGAAACTGCAGGATCAATTAAAGAAGTCTCCTCTAACCAAATAATCATGAATGGTGGATACGAAGGCTCGATCAATACCCCGGCAGGTAATGTGGTCAGTTCGGGAGCGCAGGATTTCTTTCTTACCAAATTCAACAATCAGGGGAACATTACCTGGATCACATCAGGCGGTGGCCCTGATACCGATCTTGGCATCAGTCTGGATGTGGATACTGCCGGTAACATTTACTCAGCCGGAATCATGGGCAATAATGTGATCTTTGGCTCCATTTCTATACCGATACAACAAAACATCAATGTTTTGATCACCAAACACAGCCCTAACGGAGTTTGCCAGTGGGTGAGAACCGGCGGCACTATGGTTGACGATGTCGCACAGGCGGTTTGCACAGACCCGAATGGTTCTTCTTATGTAACCGGTTATGTCAGTGGTAATGCAGCTTTCACCACTACAACAGGTTCAGTGAACCTTACTGGTATTCAGGGGTACGATTCATATGTGGTAAAATATAACACGTTCGGAGCACTGGTATGGATTACCAAAATCGGTTCTCCTGGATTTGAAATTGGTAAGGCTATCATTTATGATGCAGCAGGTAATTGCTTTAATGCAGGAGAATTCGACGGAACCCTGAGTTTAACGGCCAATCCAATTTCGGCACCCGGGGGCGGGGTATACGGAAATTATGTAACCAAGCTTGGAGGCGGATCGGTTGGAATGGGTGAAACAATCGCCGAAAATTTCAAGGTTTATCCCAACCCGGCTTCATCATTTGTTAATATTGATTTATCTCCGGTTACCGATCTGGCATTTACTCTCGAACTTTTCGATGTACAGGGAAGATCGGTAAAATCCATGTTACTTTCTGAATCCGATGCAACTGATGATTTCAGACTTTCAACAGAAGGATTGTCTTCAGGACAATACCTGCTCAGACTGTTTACCTCAAAGGGAGATATCAGTATTCCCCTGGTCATTTCACGAAACTGACCTAAAGAAACTAAACAAAAAAACCGGTGCTGATCACACCGGTTTTTTTTGTTGCAATTGCCTTGCCACCAACTCAAGTCCTTTGTTAAGTGGGGTTGGATTGTATCCCAGTTCCAGCCGGGCTTTATCCAAAATAAAACCGGTTCGGGGCGGACGTTTAGCCGACTGATTGAGTTCAGCAGAAGTGACAGGCTTTATATAAGACTGGTCCAGGTTGAAAAATACTGCCACTTTTCTGGCAATATTAATGATGCTGTCCAAATCATCTTCCGGTCCGCAAATGTGATACATGCCTAAGGCGCGTTTCTGAGCAGCCAGTACGCAGGCTTCGGCGAGATCTTCAGCCAGTGTCGGACTGCGGAACTGATCTGTTATGACGTTTATGGATTGCTGCTTTTCAAGTGATGACTTCGTCCACAAAACCAGATTGGATCTCTGCACATCATCCACTACACCGTAGATGATGATGGTACGCAGTATAGCCCAATCGAGTCCAGATTGCATGACAATTTTCTCGCTCTCCAGTTTCGACCAGGCGTAATAGCTCAGCGGATTGGGCAGATCATCTTCCCGGTAAGGTCCATTTTCACCATCAAAAACGAAATCAGTTGACAAATGGATGAAGTGTGTGGCATAAGGCAAGCATGCTTCTGTCAGGTATTCAACTGCATCGATGTTCAGCGCCTTGCAGCCCGCTTTGTCGTTTTCGCAGGCATCCACATTGGTCATGGCGGCCGTATTGATGATGCAATCAGGTTTAACTTCATCAATCACCTGTTGCACCTGTTCCTTTGAAGTAATATCAAGTGGCAGATACCGATACCCTTCTTTACGTGAAATCCGGTTTTCTCCTTTGGAGGTGGCGATGATTTCAAAATCAGAATTTCCGGCTAACCGGTAAACGAGTTTCTGTCCCAACAACCCATTGGATCCCGTGATCAGTATTTTCAAAATATCAGAAAGTTTAAATGAAGTTCAAAACAAAAGAAAGGTACTGTCATAAATCCCAGACGCTGCCACGCTGACGGCGCACCATGTTTCTGAGATTCAGAATGAATGCCATGATCATGTAAATGATCACGGGAGAACCGATAGTCAGAAATGATGCGTAAATAAAAAACAATCTGATGTTCGACGACTTGATACTGAGCTTTTCTCCCCACCAGTCACAAACCCCGTAGGCACGGCGTTCAAACCAGGTTTTGATATGGTCAACCAATTGATTCATTTTTTCGCAGGATTTCAGTTCCCAAAGCGCAAATTAAACATTTTTTCTTTGAACACAAGTCATTATACAAACCAATTAACGCCTGACCGGTATAGGCGCAATCTGAAGGTACCCCCAGTCGTTTCCACTCCTCAATG
>Ga0315904_10003741_pt1 | contig 22145 bp, 17 predicted proteins | sample LakEriMetagenome_6_FD_203529 | JGI IMG/M metagenome (GOLD analysis project Ga0315904, IMG submission 203529) | Freshwater fungal communities from buoy surface, Lake Erie, Ohio, United States - Buoy 12 MA120 | ecosystem: Environmental > Aquatic > Freshwater > Lake | place: USA: Lake Erie, Ohio... | reverse complement strand
TAGCGGGCGAGATCGAGCCAGCGGCGGGCCCACCGTTCACCGTATCGCGGACTTGCCAGCAGGCGATCGACGAGCTTCTCGTAGGCGTTGGGGGATTCGTCGGCGAGAAACGCATCAAGTTCGGCCGGTGTCGGCGGCAGGCCGACGAGGTCGAGATGCACCCGGCGGCAGAGCGTGGCCCTGTCAGCCTCGGACGACGGTGCCAGCCCCTCCTCGTGAAGCCGGGCCTGCACGAAACGATCGATGCCGTTTCGTACCCAGCCGTCGTTCTCCGTCTCGCGTGCGGGCAAGGCCGGACGCTCGGGCTTCACAAAGGCCCAGTGCGGCCGGTAGTCGGCCCCGGTCGCGACCCACGCCGAGAGGATCCGCTTCTCGTCCTCGGTAAGCGTCGCCTTGGTGTGCGGCGGCGGCATCACGAGGTCGGGATCGGTGCTCGTAATCCGGGCGATCAGTTCGCTGTCGTCGGGGTGCCCCGGCACGATGGCCCGCGTGCCGCTGTCGAGTTCCGCCAGAGCCGCCTCGCGGATGTCGAGCCGCAGGCCGGCCTCCTGGTGATCCTCGTCGGGGCCGTGGCACTTGAAGCACCGGTTGGAGAGGATCGGCCGCACGTCGCGGGCGAAGTCGGGCCCCGCGGCAAGGCAGGCCCGGCCGGCTGGCAGCAGGGCGGCGGCGGCGAGCAGCATCCGGAGGCGTTTCATGCCCGTATTTTCGCACGATGAGCCCGCCTCAGCCAGTCGTTTTTCCACCGATTCGACCCGTACGCTGGGCGAGGGTAAGACTGACAAATCGTCGCCCTGCCCGCACGGAACCCGTTTTCCCGATGACCGATCCCCGTCAGCCCTTCTCCATCAATCGTGGCGGCAACCCGCCAAGCTTCGACGTCCGCGGCCTCGCTGCCCTGGCCGTCGTGGCATTCCTCGTGGCTGGCCTCGCGCGAGGCGTCTACACCGTCGGCCCTGAGAGCGTGGGGGTCGTGCAACGGTTTGGGAAGTTCATCGGCACCGTCGGCCCGGGCCTGAGGTTCAAGCTGCCTTTCGGCATCGACACGGTGACGATCCTGCCGGTGAAGCGGCAGTTGAAGATGGAGTTTGGCTTCGGCTCGCCGGGCGTGACGAACCCCGATCAGGTCTCCGCCGAGCAGGCGAAGGAGAGCGACATCGTCACTGGCGACCTCAACGCCGCCCACGTCGAGTGGGTGGTGCAGTACGAGATCGCCGATCCGGAAGCCTATCTCTTCAACATGCGGGAGCCCGGCCCCACGCTCCGCGATCTCTCCGAGAGCGTGATGCGGGAGGTGGTGGGAGACCGCACCGTGGACGAGGTGCTCACGATCGGCCGCCAGGGAATCGAGACCGACGCGATCGCGAAGCTCACCGCGCTCGTGCAGGAGCTGAAGATGGGGCTTCGCGTCCAGCAGGTGCAGCTCAAGAACGTGCATCCGCCGACGCCGGTGCAGCGGTCGTTCGACGAGGTCAACCGCGCCCAGCAGGAGCGCGAGCAGATGATCAACCAGGCCAACGGCGAATACAACAAGGTCGTCCCGCGGGCGAGCGGTGAGGCCGAGCGAAAGCTTCGCGACGCCGAGGGCTACGCTCTCAAGCGCGTCAATGAGGCCGAGGGCGACGTGGCCCGCTTCCGGGCCCTTCTTGAGCAGTACGAAAAGGCCCCCGAGGTGACGCGGCGGCGACTCTACCTGGAGACGATGGCCGACGTCCTCCCGAAGCTCGGCGGCAAGATCATCCTCGACGAAGACGCAAAGCAGTTCCTGCCGCTGATGAACCTGCCCGCCCCGCGGGCCGAAGCCCGGAGGGACGCACGATGAGCCCGCTGCCGATCAACCATCCGCTCGTCCAGTGGTCGCGAAGGCTCGCTGACTGGCTGTTTTCACCGCTCGGCGCGTTCGCCGCGCTGGCCCTCAGTGTGCTCGTGTTCGGCTGCGCCTACACCGTGGAGCAGACCGAACAGGTGATCCTCACGCAGTTTGGCCGACCGATCGGGGACCCGATCAACTCCAACAAGACGGCCCCCGACGGGGCCGGGCTGCATTTCAAGATCCCCTTCGTGCAGCAGGCGAACCGGTTCGAGAAGCGAATCCTGGAGTGGGACGGCGCCCCGTGCGAGATGACCACCCGCGACAAGCTCTACGTGGTGGTCGATACCTTTGCCCGCTGGCGGATCGTCGATCCGCTCGTCTACTTTCAGAGCCTCCGCGACGAACGCAGCGCGCTGTCTCGGATCGACGACATCATCGGCAGCGAGACCAGGAACGTCGTCGCCCGCCACGACCTCATCGAGATCGTGCGGTCCGACAAGACGCGGAAGCCCGAGCAAGACGCCACGCTCGCCGAGGCCTCCGCGACAGTGGGCACGCTGCCGCCGATTCAGTTTGGCCGCAAGGAGCTCGAGCGGGAGATCCTCGCCGCCGCCGCCCCGAAGATGGGCATCTGGGGCATCGAGTTGCTCGACGTCCGCGTCAAGCGGGTGAACTACAAGGAGGGTGTCATCGAAAAGATCTACGACCGCATGATTTCGGAGCGGATGCAGATCGCGGAGAGGTTCCGGTCGGAGGGGGCCGGCGAGGCGGCGAAGATCGAGGGCCGCCGCGAGAAGGATCTCCAGCGAATCCAGTCCGACGCCTACCGCAAGGTGCAGGAGATCAAGGGCACCGCCGATGCGAAGGCCTCGGAGGTCTACGCGCGGGCCTACGCCTCGAGCCCGGCGGCGGCCGATTTCTACGCCTTCCTGCAGACGCTCGACACCTACTCGAAGACGCTCGGCAGCGACTCGACGGTGGTGCTGACCACCGACAGCGACTTCTTCCGCCTGCTCAAGCGGATCGACCCCCCGGCAGCGACAGCCCGCTGACACGCACGCCGCGTCGGACGACCGCCTCCATTGGTGAGACGGCTGCGCCGAGTCTACGATAGACGCGTTTCCGGCCGGCGGGGTCGGATGCATTGCGTCTCGGGAACGACACCCATCATGGCTCGTTTTGTGATGCTGCTCCTGGCGGCGATCTTCGCATCGGCGCCTACCCGCGGCGACGACTGGCCGCAGTGGGGTGGCAGCTCCCTCCGCAACCTGTCCTCCGCGGAGAAGGGGCTGCCGGCCACCTTTCATCCGGGCAAACGCCGCCGCGACCATCTCGGCCTCGACCCGGCCACGGCGAAAAACGTCCGCTGGGTCGCAAGGATCGGCGGCGAAAACTACTCCAGCGCCGTGGTCGCCGACGGCCGCGTCTACATCGGCACCAACGACGAAGAGATCGACGACCCCCGCTACGAGACGACCGAAGGCGGCGTGCTCATGTGCCTCGACGAGAAGTCGGGGAGCCTGATCTGGCGGCTCGTCGTGCCGAAGCTCGAGATCGACCGCTCCAAAGTGAGCGAGGATTTCGATGCCATGAAGCTTGGCATCTGCTCTACCGTCACGATCGACGGCGACCGGGTGTATGTCGTAACCAACCGCTGCGAGGCGATCTGCCTCGACGCCGACGGCATGGCCGATGGCAACGACGGGCCGTTCACCGCCGAAGCCTCGTACATGGTGCCATCGACAACCAAGCCCATCGAACTCGGATCCGCCGATGCCGATATTGTCTGGCGGTTCGACATGCTCCGCGATCTGCCGGTGTTTCCGCACGACGCCACCAACTGCTCGATCCTGATCGCCGGCGACTGCGCCTACGTGGGCACCGGCAATGGCGTGTACGACGGCAAGATCGTGCTCCCGACGGCGGCGTCGCTGGTGGCGCTCGACAAGCGCACGGGCCGGCTCCTGGCCCGTGACGACGGCTCGATCAGCGCCGGCACGTTTCACGGCCAGTGGTCGTCGCCCACGCTCGCCACGGCGGGTGGCCGCGAACTCGTGGTCTACGGTGGTGGCGACGGCGCCTGCTACGGTTTCGAACTGGCTCCGGCGGCGGGAGACGCCGCCGCGGTTTTCCGCCAGGCGTGGAAGTGCGACTGCAATCCGCCGGGCTACCGAGATCGCGGTGGTGAGCCAATCGACTACTGGGCGCTCGTCCGTGGCGGCGCCCGGACGCTTGATGGCGACGGCATGCTCGTGAGCCCAAGTGAGATCATCGGCTCGCCCGTGTTCCACGACGAGAGGATCTACGTGACCATCGGCCAGGATCCGCTTCATGGCGCCGGCCGCGGGGCGCTCACCTGCCTGCGGGCCGACGGCTCGGGCGACGTGAGCCAGACGGGCGTGCTCTGGCGATATCTCGGGATCGGGCGGTCGCTCTCCACGGTGTCGGTGGCCGACGGCCTGGTCTACGCGGCGGAGCACGCCGGTAGGATTCACTGCCTCGACGCGGCGACCGGCGAACTTGCATGGGTGTACGACACGCGGGAGGAGATCTGGTCATCGACGCTGGTGGCCGATGGCAAGGTCTACGTGGGAACACGTCGCGGCCTGACGGTGCTTCAGGCGGGCCGCGAGCGGAAGCATCTTGGGGACGTCCGGCTCGGGTCAGCGGTCTGGTCGGTGCCGACCGCGGCCAACGGCACGCTCTACGTGGCCTCACAGAAGAATCTATTCGCCGTCGAAAACCAGGGCGAAATGCCGTAACCTCCGGTCGTACGCCGTCTTCGATCGGGGTTGAGCAGGCATCCGGCCGCAGCGACAATGGCGATTCCCCTTTTCGGGTTCAATTCTCGCCACGCGGAGGCCATCGCATGCGAACCGGAAATCCCGCCCTCAACGCCAACACGTTCGAAAACTTCGGCGTATTCCGGCAGGACACGGCCGTCGCCCCCAGCGGTGCGATGACGATCCTCGGAACCGTCCACAAGACGCTCTTCCTGCTGGCCCTGGCCGTTGGGGCCGCGTGCTTCACCTGGTCGCGGGCGACGCTGATGGCCGAGGCGGCCCCCGGCGCAGCGGTCGGCTCCGTCGCGGGCTGGGTCATGGGAGGCGGGATCGTGGCGCTCGTGGCGGGCTTCGTCATTTGCTTCAAGCACACCTGGGCGCCGATGCTGGCGCCTGTGTATGCGATCGCGGAGGGTCTTCTCCTCGGCGGCATTTCGGCCGGGTTCGAGGCGCAGTATCCGGGCATCGTGGTGCAGGCGGTCGGCTGCACATTTGGCACGCTCCTCTGCCTGCTGCTCGCCTATCAGTCGGGCATGATCCGGGCCACGGAGAACTTCAAGCTCGGCATCGTGGCGGCCACGGGGGGCATCGCCTTGCTCTACCTGGTGACGTTCCTCGCCGGCCTGTTCGGGTTTTCGCTGTTCTCGTCGCTCTATGGCAGCGGAATGGTGGGCGTGGGCTTCAGTGTGGTGGTGGTGGCGATCGCGGCGCTCAACCTCGTGCTCGACTTCGACTTCATCGAGCAGGCGGCGGAACGCGGTGCGCCGAAGTATCTCGAGTGGTATGGGGCCTTCGCCCTGATGGTGACGCTCGTCTGGCTGTATCTCGAGATTCTGCGGTTGCTTGCGAAGCTCAACGACCGCCGGTAGCGGTCACCCGGCCGGAACCGTACAACGACACGTCAGTCGGGCCCGTAGCTCAGCGGTTAGAGCAGGGGACTCATAATCCCTTGGTCGTGTGTTCGAATCACACCGGGCCTAGTTTGATTTGGTTCCGTGATTTCCCGTGCGGATCGGTATTCTGAGAGGCTGCCTGAATGCACCTCGCGTGATTAAAGTCCGCCAAGACAACAGGCTGGCGAACATAGAACCGTTTTTGCGGATGGTGGAGGGACGGTGCGAACCATTATGATCGACACGTACCACTGCCCGAAGTGCTCCCGGCTGCTCAAGTGCGAGGGTGTAGTTTCTATCGGCGGCTACGAACTCCCAGTGTTCTCGTGTGAAGACTGCATCGTGAGGAAAGCGGTCTTCGGGCCCGGCACTGAAGAGTTTGAACTGGCCTATACGTTCTGCGTCGATTCAGCCGGAAGAGCTTTTGATCCAGTCGATGAACTTTTCGTGTCAGACGAGGGTGAGGACGCGGGCGATGAATTCGGCCCGGATGTCAGCCTGAACTAACCGGGGATAATAGAAACGCCGCTGGGCACGATGTTGGCTGCTGGCCAGGCTTATTCACCGGGGCGTGCCACCTTCACCCATTCGATCTGCATTGTGAATGGGCCGGCTTTCTTATCGCTCAGCATGAAGCCGATGCTTATTATCTCACCCGATTCGACTGGCCCCATGCCTTGAACGCGCCTGCCGAACGATGTGGGGATGAAGTCCTCGAGTGGGACAGCCACCTCCGCCCACTCGTTTTTCACAGTCGGCAGCGGGGCCCTGTACGAAAAAGCCATGCGGCGGCTCTTCGTGTAGAGATTCAGCACATACTCCCGGCCGTCTCCCTTCACCCGGACTACGAGGTTATCTCCGGCCTTGATGTCGAGATCAGCCGGCTTGGTCCTGACCGAAGCAAAGCCCCCGTTGTTCTCCAGCGAGAGCGTGCCAAAAAACTCCAAGGTCTTGTCGTCGGTGATCCTGAATCGGCCGTCTGAGACTCCGCCCATCACGCCGTCGTTCACGGCCTGCCACTGTTGGGCAGCCTCGGGAGCCGCGACGTCAACGAGGGGCCGTAGGGATTGGTCTGCGACCGCTTGAATGAGAAGCACGGCGACGAGCACGGAAACTCTGATCACGTTCATGGCTGTCTCCTTAAGCGACGGGAGAACGCGAAGCCCATCAGCGGCTCTGACTGCCCGGCTGGTCACGTTGAAGAGCCCCGCTGCCAAACTTTTCCGTCCGGCTGCTCGATCCATCTGACCGGTTCGTGATCGTGCCAGAGCCGAACTTTTGGGTCTGACCGGTTCGAGGCTGGCTGAGATTGGCTCGTGGCGGCGTCGGCTCCGTGGCAGGAAGCGAACGGCAGAAGAGCAGCAGCCCGAGAACACCGCCAAGCACGGACTGGGATCGAGAGCAGTGTTTCATCGCGATACTCCTTCGCCGTGGGTTGACCGCAGCCATGAAGGCTACGAATCTGAACTGCGTACGTCATGAATCTGCCACGCCTGGATTATATTGCTCGGCCGCAGTACTCATCATGGCTTCGGTGCCCTCGATCTGCCGGGGCTCATAGGGACCATGGCGACACCCGGATAGTGAGCCGTCGGAGCAGCGAGGGATAGAGCCGAGCCAGCGGGAGCGAGGACGAACAACCACGCCTGCGTGCCGAAACGATGGCTGCTGATCGCCCGGCTTCTATTACTGCTGCCAGAATAGGCATGCCACCGCCTGGAGAGTCCAGTCGCGTTAGTCTCGTGCACCGCTTTGATCCAAGGGACTTCCGGGCGGAAGCCGCCGGATCGGTCTATGATCAATGGGTGCGGTAGCCCTCCGGGCTTTCCTCGACAACGCACCCCGCATCGCACCGCATCCTCCACGGAAACCAACCATGACCGTCGCGGAGTTTCAACGCCTCCTGCTTGCCCATCCAGGAGAGAAGATGCACTGGATGCTTCCCGACAAGTCGTTCGTGCCAGCCCACTACCACATCACCGAGGTGGGCCGCGTCCAGAAGGATTTCATCGACTGCGGCGGAACCGTGCGGTCGCTGACCTCGTGCCTCCTGCAGATCTGGGTCGCCAACGACACCGATCACCGCCTGGAGACAACAAAGCTGGCGACGATCATGCGGATCGCCGAACCTCTCCTGAAGTCCAGCGACCTGCCCGTGGAGGTCGAGTATGAGTCGGGAACGATCTCGCAGTATCCAGTAGGAGGAGCGGAGAACACGCCCGCCGGCCTCCTCTTCTACCTGGGTACGAAGCACACCGCCTGCCTCGCCCCCGAGAAGTGCGGCGTGGACGGCACCAGCTGCTGCTGACACAAGCGCTCGTCGTCGTGGAGCCAACCGAGCAGGCTCATGTGCCACAGAAGGTGCGATAGGGCCCGCACCCCGGTGGCGGCCCGCTCCGATAGGGCTCGTTGGTGGCTGTCTCGACATAGGGCTCTCGGAGCACGGCCACGAACCGCTCAAGCAAGGCGAGGTCGCCGGCCGCTGCCGCCGCGAGGGCCTCCTCCACGCGGTGGTTGCGGGGAATCACCACGGGGTTCGCCCGCCGCATTCTCGCGACGGCCTCCACCACGCCCCCCGGCTCCCGCGACAGCCTCGCGAGCCAGCGGTGATGCCAGTCGCGAAGCCCGGGGCACATCTCACCCGCGGGTACGTGCCCCGACTCGGCGATCGCCGCCAGGCTCGCGAACGTCGTCGTGAAGTCGGCCTGCGTGTCGCCCATCAAGCCAAGCAGGTCGCCGAACAGGACGTGATCGCCGGCATCCTCCATCACGAGGCCGAGTTTCGCCCTCGCTCCGGCGAGATAATGCCACTCGTACCGCGTGGGAAACGTCTCCAACACGCCCCGTACCGCCGCGATCGACGTCTCTTCGTCACCCCGCACGACCGCCAGCAGGGCCTCGGCAAGCCTGACCAGATTCCAATGGGCGATCGACGGCTGGTTGCCGTAAGCGTAACGACCCTGCTGGTCGATCGAACTGAACACGGCGGCCGGGTTGTAGGCATCGAGAAACGCGCACGGACCGTAGTCGATGGTCTCCCCCGACACGGCCATGTTGTCGGTATTCATCACGCCGTGTACGAAGCCCACATGCATCCACTTCGCCACGAGCCGTGCCTGTTGCTCGACGACGTGGTCCAGAAACGCGACGGCTGGGTCATCCGCTGACGTCGCCTCGGGAGCGTGCCGAGCGATGGCATGATCCAACAGCGCCTGGAGCAGCCCGGGCTCGCCGACGGCGGCCGCATACTGAAACGTACCTACGCGAATGTGGCTGGCCGCCACACGGGTGAGCACCGCTCCGGGCAGCGGCGCCTCACGTCTCACCCACTCACCCGTCGAGGCCACTGCAAGACTCCGCGTGGTAGGGATCCCCAACGCGTGCATCGCCTCGCTGATGATGTATTCCCGCAGCATCGGGCCCTCCGCGGCGCGGCCGTCGCCGCCGCGTGAATACCGCGTCCGCCCCCCACCCTTGAGCTGCAGATCGACGCGACGGCCATCCGGCGTGAGATGCTCGCCGAGAAGGATCGCCCGGCCGTCGCCGAGGTTCGTGAAGTTGCCGAACTGGTGGCCGGCATAAGCCTGGGCGATCGGCTCGGCCCCGGGCGGAAGCTCGTTGCCGACGAACATGGCGGCACCTCCGGCCCGAAGGATGCTGACATCGATCCCGAGATCAGCCGCCAGGAGCTCGTTGAACACGAGCATCGCAGGCATCTGAACGGGCACGGGCGGGGCCCGTTCGAACAGCGACTTCGGCAGCCGCGCATACAAGTTGTCAAACCGCCAGCCGGCGTCAGGCAGCGTACGTGTCATGAAAGGGGGTTCTGTGCAGACGCCGCCGTTATAGGCAGGCATTGAGGGTGGGACTGGTCTCAATCCCCCTGAAGCCTAGTGTTCTGAGGAGTTTACCTGCCATCCCTTCTGGAGCCTTTTTATGTTGTCTCTCGAGCGCTCTCTCGTTTCGTGCTGTGTCGGAATAGTAGCGATCTCGTGCCTGACCGCATCGGCGGCCCCGTGCAGCGGATCGAAGGCCGGCGTGACCCAGAGCGGCCATGTGATCCATCCCACAGTGATTCACGAGCGGGTAGTGACTGACCACCACGTCGTCCAAGTGGCGATGGCGGAAACCCCCAAGGACATCGTCGACACCGCGGTGGGCGCCGGTACCTTCAAGACGCTCGCGGCTGCTCTCGGAGCCGCAGATCTCGTGGGCACGCTCAAGGGAGCCGGTCCGTTCACCGTGTTCGCCCCGACGGACGAAGCGTTTGCGAAACTGCCGCCCGGCACGGTCGAGACGCTCCTCAAGCCAGAGAACAAGGAGAAGCTCAAGGAGATTCTCTTGCTGCACGTCGTTCCCGGCACGGTCTACGCCGCCGACGTGGTCAAGCTGAAGGAAGCCAAGACAGCTGGCGGGAAGACAGTCTCGATCTCGACCGACGGTGGCGTGAAGGTAGGCACCGCGACTGGGTCGGCAAACGTGGTGAAGACCGACATCAAGACGAGTAACGGCGTGATCCACGTGATCGACGCGGTCATTCTGCCCTAGTCTGGCCGCCCTCGTCTGACTGCCGCCGGCTTCGAACAGATCTGAGACGTGCTGATCACCAACGCACGTTCGACGGTCTGTTCGAGGCCGTCGCTGCGGACTACCGGACATCGGCCATGGCATGCGGAAGGGAATCCACTCGTCGGCTCTTGGATGCTTCCGGTAGTGAGTGTCATGATCGTGCCATTTTCGTGACCTGACGCCGCCCCCTACCGGCGACAGACTGGGGGCATGGTCGCACCGCAAGCCCGCAAAGGCTCGCCTGACCCGGGAAAACAGCCGCGAACGGGCATTTCTGCGACCCATCTCCCGCCAGACGCGTACGGATAGGCGGGCATCGCCGACGAGCCGGCCTTACCGGTTCGTGGCGACCCGAGAAGCCTCGTCTTACGATGGACCCCTGGGGGTCAAGGAGGTGCGACATGAACGCGCGGCAGTTCCTTCTCTCGCTTGCCCGCCCGCTTTCGACCCGGCAACTGCACCGCAGCCAGCGGCGACGTATCTCGAAGATCCTCCGCCGTACGGCCGGCGGATTCGCCTCGGAGTCGCTCGAACCGCGGGCCATGTTTTCCATGACCGCGCCAGCGGCGACCGATCCGCTGACGCTCGACGGCGTCACCGAGCCACCAATGGCCATGGTGTCGGCCGCGGCGCCGAGGACGTTCACGATCACCTGGTCATGGAACCAAAACCTCACGATTCCTGACTTCAATCCCGCGGGCGACGTCCTCGCGCTCGACTGGTTTACCGGCAGTGAACTCCGGCTGGCCGACGAGTCAGGCAGCGCGGTTCTCCGGATTCCGGGCATGCAGCAGTCATATCGTCTCGAGGGCGTGCCGCTGACGCAGCTCACCACGGCCAACTTCACCTGCAAGGACTCCTCCGCCGCCGCCTACATCGCCGGGGTGCTCGCCAACGCCTCGTCTCCGACACCCACCCCGACCCCTACGCCCACGCCGACCACAACCCCCAATCCGACACCCACCCTTCCACCCGGCGGGCTCAACTCGGGCAACGCCGGCGACCAGAAATGGGGCGAGGCCTATTTCGCGCCGTATGTGGACATGGGAATGTGGCCGGTGCCAAACCTGATGGAGATCGCTGGCACGAGGGGCGTGTCGCTGGTCACGCTCGGCTTCATCCAGGCCACTCCCGACGGCACGCCGGGCTGGGCGGGTCTCTCTGCCCTGGCGCCCAACTCCTCCAACGAGCAGGCAGTGGCGATCAATCAGTCGATCAGGTCGTTTCAGGCCGCCGGTGGTGACGTGATGATCTCGCTCGGCGGCGCCGCCGGTACGAGCCTCGCCCAGTGGTATGCGACTCACGGCCGCAGCGCGGCGGACTTGGCCCAGGCCTATGCGGGCATCGTGGACACCTACTCGCTCAACCGCCTCGACTTCGACATCGAAGGCGCGGCGGTGGCCGATCCCGCGGCGATCACGCTCGGCAGCGACGCGCTGAAACTGCTCCAGCAGTCGCACCCCGGCCTGGAGGTGTGGTATACGCTCCCCGTCCTGCCCGACGGGCTTACGGCCGACGGTCTCAACGTGGTCCGCGCCGCCCTCCGCGCCGGCGTGGTGCTCGACGGCGTGAACGTCATGGCCATGGACTACGGGGAGTCGGCCGCCCCCACGACGGGTGCCAACGCCAAGTCGATGGGCGCCTATGCGGTGCTCGCCGCCACCAACACCCACGCGCAGCTCACGTCGCTGTTTGCGGAGTTCAGTCAGGGGTTTGGCTGGAACCAGCTCGGTGTGACGCCGATGATCGGCGTCAACGATGTGCTCTCGGAGGTGTTCACGCTTGCCGACGCCCAGACGCTCGAGGATTTTGCCCGCCAGAAAGGCCTGGGCATGATCGCGATGTGGTCGGTGGCCCGCGACAACCCCGGCACGCTCGGGCAGGCGACTGCGACGGCGTCGGGGCTCACCGTGCCGGCGGGCGGTTTCAGTGGCGTGTTTGCCGACTACGGCACGCGCACCTCACTCGATCCCAACGCTCCCACGCCCACGCCCACTCCTACTCCCACGCCTCCTCCTACTCCCACGCCTCCTCCTACTCCCACGCCTCCTCCTACTCCCACGCCAACCCCAACCCCAACTCCCAAGCCAAATCCAGCGGCCCAGCCCGGCGACACCAACGTGGACTGGAATATCGACATGCTCGACGTCGCCAACGTCCTCGCCGGCGGCAAATTCGACAGCGGTCAAGCCGCCCGATGGAGCGAAGGCGACTTCGGCAGCGACGGGCTCGTCGACGTGCTCGACATCGCCGACTTTCTCGCCACGGGCCTCTTCGACAGAGGCGACTACGGCACCCCGGCCACCGGCACCGACCAGACGATCGCAACCACCGACAAGGTGCTTACCGCGTACTTCCCCGAGTGGGGCATCTATGGCCGCAACTTTCAGGTGGCCGACGTGCCGGCGGACAAGATCAACCGCCTCATCTACTCGTTCCTCGATCTCAAGAGCAACGGCGAGGTGGCACTCTACGACAGTTTCGCGGCGGTGGAGAAGCGATTCACGGCGGCCGAATCGGTGTCAGGCGAGGCCGACCTCTGGTACTACCCGCCCGGCGATCCTCGCGCCACCCAGACGGTGTGGGGCAACTTCAACCAACTCGCTCAGCTCAAGGAAAAGTATCCGCACCTCAAGGTGAACATCGCGGTGGGCGGCTGGACGCTCTCCGGCAACTTCAGCAGCGTCTGCTCCACGGCGGCGGGCCGCGAGACCTTCGCCACCTCGCTCGCCCGGTTCCTCGACACCTACCGCATGTTCGACGGCATCGACTTCGACTGGGAATACCCGGGGGGCGGCGGGCTGGCGGGCAACTCCGCGAGCCCGAGCGATGGGGCCAACTACGCGTCGCTCCTGCAGCTCGTCCGATCGAAGTTCGACGCCCTCGGACAGCAGCTTGGCCGGCGGTATGAGATCTCGGTCGCCTCGCCTGCCGGCATCGACAAGATAGCCACCTTCAATCTCGCGGGCCTCGCGCCCTTCGTGGATCACTTCAACCTGATGGCCTACGATTTCCATGGCACGTGGGAGAACACGACGGGCCACCAGTCGGCCTTCACGGGCGACCCGACCGGCTACGACGTGAAGACGGCCGTGCACGCCTACCTCGCGGCGGGCGTCGCCCCGGGCAAGATCGTGCTCGGCGCGCCGCTCTACACCCGGGGCTGGAGCGGGGTGGCAGACGGCGGCGACGGCGGCTACCTGGAGATGACCTCGGGCAAGGCTCCAGGCACGTTCGAGCCCGGCGTGTATGACTACAAGGACCTTCTCCATCAGCTGCAGGATCCCACGAGCGGCTGGAAGCTCTACTGGGACGACACCGCGCAGGCCGCCTACGTCTACAACGCCACGCAGCGGCTCTTCAGTTCGTTCGAGACGCCCACCTCGATCGCGCAGAAGTCGCAGTGGGCCGAGGATCTCGGGCTCGGCGGTATGATGTTCTGGGACATCACCAACGACGCGATCGATTCGCCCGAGAGCCTGGTCACGGCGGCCTACTCGTCGTGGGTGCTCGACGAGGATCTCGCCACGATCCGCAGCCGCTCGACGCTCACCCACGAGCAGGTGATCGGTGGCGACGGGGTGATCACCACCCTGCCGCCCGTGGCCTGACAGCCTGCCATGAGACACGTTCACGATTGGGTTCGCGGCACCTGCCTTGCAGTGACGGCCGTCGCTGTGCTCGCCGTGCCTGCATTAGTCCGCGGTGAGCCCCTCGTCACGGCCACGCCACCGCGGCCACTGGGCAAGGGGTCGGTGGTCGTGCTTCGGCACCCGGCGTCATCTCACGAAACGCAGCCCGCAGCGCATGACCCGCAGGCCGGAGAGCCCGGCGACCTCCTCATCCACTTTCACGGAGCCGTTGACACCGTGCGGCAGGCAATGGAGCGGGCGGGCGGTGCCACCACGGTGGTGGTCGTCAATCAACCGGGACTCTCGGCTGCATACTCGACTCCCTTCCGGGAAGACCCGGGGCTCTTCAACCGGCTGCTCGCGGAGCCATGGCGCGACACGAGCGACGAAGCACCCGCGATCCCGCCACGCTGGCGCCGCGTCACGCTCTCGTGCTTCAGCGCCGGCTACGGAGCCGTCCGCGAGATCCTCAAGACCGAAGACGGCCTCGCCCGGGTCGATGCGATTGTGGCGGCCGACTCGATCTACGCCGGCATCGATGAGCAGGCGACCAAGACCGGCGACCGGCAGGTTGATGCCCGCGACATGGCGGCATTTCTCGCCTTCGCCGAGCAGGCGGCGGCCGGCACGAAGGTGTTCGTGATCTCGCACTCCTCCCAGCCGACCCCCTACGCCAGCACGACGGAAACCGCCGACTACCTGCTCGGTCGCCTGGGTCTCCAACGGACGCCGCTGGAGCCACCCCCGGGCGAAGAGTTCTCCCGGGTCTCGCACGCACGTCGCGGCGGTTTCGAGGTGGAGGGATTCACCGGCGCCTCGGGGCCAGCCCACCTCTTTCACCTGCGCTCGCTCGACCGTTGGTGGAAATCCGCCGAGCGGCTCTCGACACCGGCAGGCGAGAGCCGCTCCGGCCACGTCGATTAGGGCAGTTCCGCCAGAAGCCCGACCATCATGCTCCGCACGCGAGTCGTGTCCCCGAGAAACTCACGCGTGAGCCGGTCGTCCACGTTCACCGACCCTCTCCGGAGAATCGTCGTGACGATGAGCAAGCCGTACACCGTATTCGTCGCGATCCTTCTCGGCGGCGTGCCGCTCACCGGCCGTGCCGCCCCCCTCGACGCCGCGGCGCTCCTCGACGGCTCGCGCGTCGTGCCGGTGGAGGTCGCCCTGGCCGACGACGACTGGGAAGCGCTCCGCCGCGAGACCCGCGGGCCCGCCAGCCTCTTTGCCGCCAGCCCGCCGAAGAAGTTCACCTGGCACCGTGGGCAGGCCACCATCGACGGCGTCGCCATCGCCGATGTCGGCGTCCGCAAAAAGGGGTTTTTTGGCTCGATCGATTCTGCCAGGCCGTCGCTGATCATCGACTTCAACCGGTTCGTGCCGCAGGAACCGGTCGCTGGCCTCGGCCGACTTACGCTCAACAACAACAAACAGGACACGTCGTGCGTGAGCCAGTCGCTCGCCTACCGACTGTTCCGCGCGGCCGGGGTGCCCGCACCGCGGGTCGGCTTCGCGGCCGTCACCGTCAACGGCGAGCCCCTCGGCGTCTATGCGAACGTGGAGTCGATCAAGAAGCCGTTTCTCGCGCGGATGTTCGGCGCGGATGGCGGCGGGCTCTACGAGGGAACGGTCGCCGACCTTGTGCCCGGCTCGCTCGCGAAGCTCGAGGTCGAGACGCACGACCGGTTTCACCCGCGGCTTGAGGAACTCGCACGACTGCTGGCCGCGGACGGGCCGCTCGACCTCGACGCCGTGGGACGGCTCGTGGACATCGAGGCCTTCCTCTCCTTCCAGGCCGTGGAGGCCCTGATCGGCATGTGGGACGGCTACACGTCGAACCAGAACAACTTCTTCGTCCACGTGCCGGCCGACGACGGCCCGATCACCTTCATCCCATGGGGCGCCGACTCGGCGTTCACGGCCGTGCCGACGGTGCTGCCCGGCTTCGGTCGCGGGCCGCCGCCGGCGATCTACGCCCAGTCTGCACTCGCCAACCGACTGGCATTCGCCCCGGGCATGATCGACCGCTACCGCCGCCGTCTGGAAGGGCTCCTCGACACCGCCTGGCGGGAGAACGATCTGCTCGCCGAGGTCGATCGGCTGGAGCAGCTGCTCGTGCCGCACCTCGCCACGGCGCAGTCGGGCGCCGCGAAATCGCTCGACTCGGTCCGTGACTTCATCCGGCGCCGTCGCGGCGAGATCGAGACGATCCTCGCGGACTGGCCGCCAGAGCTTCCCGAGGCGTTTCGCCAGCCGATGACGACCAAGCACGTCGGCAGCGCGAGCGGTACGTTCACGACCGTGCAGCGGGCGGTGGCCGACGGAGATCCTGCGCCGAGCGAGATCGCGATCTCGCTGACGCTCGGCGACAAGCCCGTCGCCTTCGTACCGGCGGACGTGTCGGCCTATCCCCTGCCGATGCCTGGCCCCTGGGGCAGGCCGGCGTCGCCCGCCGATGCCCCGCTGGGCGTGACGGTCTCGGGAAGTCGCGACGACGGCACGCCACTGACACTGACATTCATGCTCGACCGCCGCCTCGTCCGCGAGTCGGCCGGCGGCTTCGCGGCGGGCGGCATGCTCACGGAAGGACCGGGCTTCTTCGGCTCCGGACCGATGCGGATTGTTGGCGGCACCGTGTCGCTCGGCGACCGCGGCCTCGATCCAGGAACCCGTCTCTCGGGAACCTTCGCGTTTGGAATCGACGAGACGTCCGGAGGCTTTGGCAACCCGGCCCCAAAACGCCGCCCTGGCATCACGGCACGGGGCGTGGAACCACCGCCGCCGGAGCCGGATTGAGATCGACCCATACCTCGTCGCCGACGGCGATTCGCCTGAGCGGCTCCGGGTCGAACTCCACCGTCAAGCCGCCGCTTACGCGATCCCAGACCGCGCGGGTGATCGTGCCCACGCGGGTCGTCGTGTCTCCGTCGGTGCGGTAAACCCCGTCGCCGAGCGCGACGTTCGGCCGCACCTTGAGGCCGCCGTCGCGGCCCATGTGACCAGGCGTATCGCCGAGATAGGCCGCGTCGTGGCTCTCGATCACCTCGAAAAGAAATCTCGTGCCGTGTGGTGCGAGGGGAAGCCGCGACTGGGCGTCTTCAGCCCACGCGACGCCCACGACGCTCGGCGGACTGAAGATGAGGACGGCCGCGATGGCCACGGCGGCACGGAAACCTGTCATGCTCACGCCTCCTGGGATCGACATGAATCGGAAAGGCACCGTTCGGCCAACGACGGTGTCGGCGACGACGCAGGACGGTAGTGTATGGGATCATTCGCACCCCGGAGACACGTCATGACCGCAGACCAGCCGGAAGAGATGGCGAGTCTGGCCGCCAGGCTTGAATCGAAGGACGCCGACGACCGCGCCGCCGCCGCCGAGAAGCTCGCTCAGGCGGGTGAGGCCGCCGCGCCGGTGGCGATCCCGCTCGTGCGAGCCTGCGGCGACGCCGACGAGCGGGTGCGCGAGTGGGCCGTGGCGGCGCTGGAGGAGCTGGGCCCGCCGCCGGACGATGTGATCGCCACCCTGGCGACCCTGGCAACCGGAAGCGTGCCGCTCGCGGCGTATTGGGCGGTCACGCTCCTCGGGCGGGCTGGGCAGGCTGCGGCAGGCACGGCGGGCGTTCTGGCCGACTGCCTCTCATCGGGCGACGCCGCCGTGGCCCAGCGGGCCGCCTGGGCCCTCGGCAAACTCGGCCCCGCCGCCGCAGTTGCCCGCGAGCAGCTTCGCACCGCCGCCCAGTCGGCAGACCCGCGGCTGGCAGGCCTCGCCGTCGAGGCCTTGGCTGCGAGCGGCGGGGCGTGAGAAGCCGTGCCGCGGCCATGCCGCGCGGGGCATGAGGCCATGCCGGCGTGGCCGATAGGAAGGACGTGGCACCCGCACATCCCCTTCCGCCGGCAGGATCGCGTCTCTCGACGCCCGCATGTCGCGCGGTGCTCGTCGCGGCGGTGGCCCTCGTCGCCGTGACCGGCCGGGGCCAGCAGCCGGCCATGCCTGTTGCCAAGCCCTGGGATGCGGTGCTGATCTGCAGCTTCAACATCCAGGTCTTCGGCGAAGCGAAGATGGCCAAACGCGAGGTCGTGGAAGTGCTCGCCCGCGTGGCGCGGAAGTTCGACATCGTCGCCATTCAGGAGGTGCGGGCGAAGTCGGACGAGGTGGTGCCGTCGTTCGTCAGGGCGGTCAACGCCGACGGCAGTCAGTATCACTACGTCATCGGTCCGCGGGAGGGCCGCACGGTGAGCAAGGAGCAATACACGTTCGTCTACGACACGCGACGGATCGAGGTCGATGCCTCGTCGCTCGGCGTGGTGCCGAATCCATCGAACGCGCTCCACCGGCCGCCGATGCACGTGCGCTTCCGGACGCGGATCCAGCCAGCGGAGATGGCATTCACCTTCTGGCTCGTCGACATCCACACCGATCCCGACGAGGTGCCGTCGGAACTCCAGGCGCTCTCCACGGTCTTCCAGCAGATGCAGGCGCTGCGGCCCGACGAGGACGACGTGATCGTGCTCGGCGACCTCAACGCCGGCCCGCCCGAGTTCACCGCCTTCAAGCGGATCCCGGGCATCGGCTGGGCGGTGTCGGGCACGACCACCAACACCAGGCGGTCGAAGACCTACGACAACCTGATCTTCTCGCAGCCGCAAACCAGCGAGTATCTCGGCACGTGGGGCGTGTTCGACCTGCAAAACGCCTTCGGCCTGCCGCTGGACAAGGCGCTCGAGGTGTCGGATCACAATCCGGTGTGGGCCGCCTTCTACCCGGCGGAGCACCGCGGCCAGTCGGCCGGCTTCATGGCCGCGCAGCCGACGACGGTGCGCTAGCGCCGCCCGGTTCCGCGATCACTCGGAAACTCGCTCGAGTTTGCACCGGTTCCATGGCCGCTCCGTTGGTCGTTACCACGTCGGTTTGCCGCGCCCAAAAAGCTCCCGCTACCATGAGCCGCATGGACTCCGCTCTACCCTCCTCGCCAACGGTCGACTTTCTGGGAATCGGCGCGCAAAAGGCGGGCACGACCTGGCTCTACCACCAGCTTTCACGTCATCCGCAGGTCGCCTTTCCCCGCGGCAAGGAGGTGCACTACTGGGACGCGGCCACCGCCCCCGATGCCGACGAGTGGGCCGCGATGCTCGAGCCCCCCTCCCGTCACTCGCGGAGCGGCCGGCCGATCAAGACCGGCGAGATCACGCCCGCCTATGCCACGCTGCCCGTCGAGAAGATCAAGGCGATCCATCGCCGCTGCCCCCGCATCCGACTGTTCGTCAGCTTCCGCAACCCGCTCGACCGTGCCTGGTCGGCGGCTCTGATGGGCCTTGCCCGCGCCCAGATGCTCGTCCCCGAGGCGAGCGACCAGTGGTTTCTCGACCACTTTCGTTCTGCCGCCTCGCGGGCCCGGGGCGACTACATTGGCTGCCTCGACCGCTGGTGGTCGGTGTTCCCCCGCGACCAGCTGCTCGTCCTCTTTCAGGACGACATCGCATCGCGGCCATCGGCGGTGCTCGACACGCTGGCCGCCCACCTGGGCATCGACGCCACGGAGTTCGCGGCCCTCCCGGAATCGACGATCGGCGAGGTGGTCGTGCCCGGTCTCGGCGACGGTGTCGTGTCGGCCGCACCGCCACCGCTGCGGCCTTCGCTCCTCAAGCCGCTTCTCGATCTCTACGGCCGCGACATCGCGAAGCTCGAACGGCTCACCAGCCGCGATCTTTCGGCATGGCGGGAGCTGCGGCCCGCGACACGGCACACCGGACAACGCACGACGAGCGACGGCGGCGCCACGCGGGCTGCCGACGCCGAGGGCTGAGACACGGCCCGGCAGCCGTCACGCCTGCAGCGACATCAATCATGAACTCCACGCTCGTCCGCGCCATTCGACTCCGCTGCCCCCGGTGCGGCGAGGGGCGGCTGTTTCGCGGCCTGTTCCAGATGAACGAGTCGTGCTCCGCCTGCGGCGCGAGCTTCAAGCGGGAGCAGGGGTTTTATCTCGGCTCGATCTACATCAACTACGGCGCCACCGTGATCGGCACGGGCGGGCTCTACGCCCTGCTCGTGCTGGCTCTCGGCTGGTCGCACAAGGCCGCGCTCGCTGCCTGCCTCGTGGCGGCGGTCGTGTTTCCGATCTGGTTCTTCCGCTGGGCCCGCAGCCTGCTGCTCGCCCTCGACGGATCGGTCAACCAACACCAGGCCGCGGGCAGTGACGCCACCGGCGGGGCCAAGGCGCTCGCCGGCGATGACGCCCGAGCGGGCTGCGCGATGGGCATGGCCCTCTCGCTGATCCTGCTCTTCGGGCTGGGCATGGCGGTGGTCACGATCCTGTTCACGCTGAAAGCCGAAGGGGCCGAGGTGGTGCCCACCGTCGGCTCGATCGAGCGTCTCGATCCGCGGTTCGACGAGTTGGTGCCACCGGACGCCGTGATCGAAGTGCTTGCGATGGGATTCGAATGGTCGGAGGGGCCGGTCTGGATGCCCGCCTCCGGGGATCATGAGGCCTGCCTGCTCTTCTCCGACGTGCCGCGGAACCGGATCCACCGCTGGCGACCGGGCAAGGGCGTGGACGTGTTTCTCGAACCGTCCGGCTTCAGCGGCCCCGGTGGACATGGCCGCGAGCCGGGATCCAACGGCCTGACCCTCGACCGCGAGGGCCGCCTCGTCATCTGCGAGCACGGCGATCGCCGGGTGTCGCGACTCGAACACACCGGCGGCCGCAGGACACTGGCCGATTCCTTTGCCGGCAAACGATTCAACAGCCCAAACGACGCGACCGTGCACTCGTCGGGCGCGATCTACTTCACCGACCCGCCCTATGGCCTGCCAAAGCAGTGGAATGATCCCCGCCGCGAGCTCGACTGCTGCGGTGTCTACCGGATCGGCCCCGGCGGCGACGTGCAGCTCCTCTGCCGGACCATGACCCGACCCAACGGGATCGGCCTGGCACCCGACGAGAAGACGCTCTACGTGGCACAGTCCGATCCCCGCGAGCCGATCGTGCGGGCCTTCACCATCGAGGAAGACGGCACGCTCGGCGAGGGACGAATCTTTTTCGACGCGGCGCCGCTCGCAAAGGAGCGTCGCGGCCTCCCGGACGGCCTGAGGGTCGATGCCCGCGGGAATCTCTTCGCCACCGGCCCGGGTGGCGTGCTGGTGATCGCCCCCGACGGCGCGCACCTCGGCACGCTGCTGATGGGACGGGCGGCCGCCAACTGCGCGTTTGGTGACGGTGGAGCGACCCTCTTCATCACGGCCGACTCGCTGCTCTGCCGCGTGAAGCTCGCAGCGCCGTAAGACGGCGCACGTCCGGCCGCCGGGTCAGACCATCCCGCGACTCTCGAGCAGCCCGATCACCGCATCGACGCACTTCGCCACCGGCCACTCGTGCGTCGGCAGCACGAGGTCGGGGTTCGCCGGGGCCTCATAGGCAGCCGACACGCCGGGGAAGTTGGCGATCTCCCCCTTGTCGGCCTGGGCGTAGTGGCCATCGGTGTCGCGCGCGCGGCAGACCTCGACCGGCGCCGAGAGATGCACCACGAGGAACCGGTCCGCGCCGATCCGTTCGGCCGCCTTGCGACGGACGTCGTCGTCGGGAGCGACGAAGGCCGCTAGGCAGATCACGCCGGCATCGTTGAACAGGTGAGCCACCTCGACCGAGCGGCGGAGATTCTCGCTCCGCTCGCGGGCTGAGAAGCCGAGGTCCTTGCTGATGCCGTGCCGCATCGCGGTGCCGTCGAGCACCACGACCGCACGGCCGGAATCGAAGAGCCGCCGTTCGACCGCCCGCGCGATCGTCGTCTTGCCTGCGCCGGTGAGCCCCGTGAGCAGCACGGTGGCCGGCTTCTGCCCGAAGCGGGCCTCGCGTTCCGCTGCCGTCACCTCGCTCGCCCGGTCGGCCGCCGTCTCGGCGCCACCCCACTCCACGTCGCCCTGCTCGTCCGCCTCGCGGTCGAGGATCATGCCGGCGGCTACCGTGGCGTTGGTCAGCCGGTCGATCATGATGAACGATCCGGTCGAGCGGTTCTTGCGGTAGGCGTCGTAGGCGATCGGGCTCGTGAGCGTGACCCCGCAGCGACCGATCTCGTTGAGCGCCAGCGTGGGCGCGGGCTGCCGGTGGAGCGAGTTGATGTCCACGCGATAGCGGAGGCTCGTCACCACCCCGGGCACGAGCTTGCTCGTCTGCTTGAAGAGATACTGCTTCCCCGGAACCAGCGCCTCCTCGCTCATCCAGACGACCATCGCCTCGAACTTGTGATCCACCTTCGGCACGTTGCCCGGCCGAACGAGCATGTCGCCGCGGCTCGAGTCGATCTCATCCTCGAGGGTGAGCGTGACCGACTGTGGCGCGAAGGCCTCGTCGAGTTCGCCATCGAACGTCACGATGCTCTTTACGCGGCTCTTCTTTCGCGACGGCAGCGAGACGATCTCGTCGCCCGTACGAACGATCCCCGAGGCGATCGTGCC
>Ga0315904_10003740_pt1 | contig 22147 bp, 17 predicted proteins | sample LakEriMetagenome_6_FD_203529 | JGI IMG/M metagenome (GOLD analysis project Ga0315904, IMG submission 203529) | Freshwater fungal communities from buoy surface, Lake Erie, Ohio, United States - Buoy 12 MA120 | ecosystem: Environmental > Aquatic > Freshwater > Lake | place: USA: Lake Erie, Ohio... | reverse complement strand
ACATCGCGCGAAATCATTTCCTGGGTCTTATCGCATCGCTCTGGATATTGGCTTTGCCGGGGTTCGCCCAAGTCGCGGATACTGCAAAGCTCGTTCATCCGGAGGTGGCGGACCGAATCAGTTTGACTGACCCGCAGCGAATCGAAGTTCAGCAACTGCTTCAGGCGCGTGCCGAAGCGATCGCGACCGCCAAGGATGCGTCCGACAAAGAAACCGCCCGCCGGACCTTCGATGAAAAGATACTGGCAATCCTCAACGATGAGCAGAAAGCGCTCTTTGCGTCCCTAGCCCCAAGCCAAAAACTGACCTTTCAGTTCCGCGAAATGAAGTGGGACGATGTCCTCCAGTGGTTCGCAGAACAGCAAGACTTGACGCTGGTCATGGATCGTACCCCGCCCGGCGTATTCACCTACAGCGACACGCGAACGTACTCGCCCGCCGAAGGGATCGATCTGCTCAACAGCGTCCTGATGACTCGCAACTTTACCTTGGTGCGCCGCGAAAAAATGCTTGTCGTGATGGAGTTGACCGACTCGATTCCGCTGGAATTGATCCCTCGCGTCACGCAGGAAGAACTCGTCAAACGTGGACGCTTTGAACTCGTGTCGGTGATCTTTCCGCTAGGTGGCCGGCCGATCGAAGCAGTACTCAATGAAGTCAAGTCGTATCTCAGCACTTATGGTCGCGCGGTTCCGCTCGCTCAAGGAACCCAAGTACTGGTGGTCGAAACCGCAGGCAAGATGCGGACCATCAACGAATTGATCGCATCGGTGCCCGTCCCCAAAGCTGTCCAAAAACCGGAACCGACCCCACCACCGCAGCCAATATTCACGTCGTATCCGCTAGGGTCATTGGATGCCGACCGCGTTTTAAAAACGGTCCAAACCCTGATCCCCAGCGATCGCATCACGGTCGATCCGAGGACCGGCATCCTGAGCGCCTACGTGATCCCGGACCAACACACAGCGATCAAGAACGCTATCGAGCAAATGATCGCGAGTGCGACCAATCTTCCTGGCAACGAAACCGTCGCGTACCAATCGAGCAAAACCATTCCGGACGACTTCCGAAAGCAGATGCTCGGTATCGCGCCCAACGCCGCCGTCGTGGTGGCTGCCAATCGTGTCTTGGTCACCGCGTCCCCGGAGGATCAGAGGATCGTGCGGGCAGCCCTCGCTGGCCTCGATATGCAACCAGTGGTCGATTCGCGAACGATGAAAGTTTTCGAAATCGACCCCGCCATCGCCTCTGCGACCGAAACAGCGATCAAGGCCTTTCTTCCCACAGCGCAGGTTGGCGCGAATAGCGCAGCCGGAAGCTTGATCGTGCGAGGAACGGAAAAAGACATCCAACTCGCCGAAGAGATTCTCCAACTCTGGACGCGCGGGCATGCAAACAAGTCCCTGCAATTGCGAGCCTTCCCGCTGGACCGTGTCGCTGATTCCAAATGGCTGATAACGGTCCAAAAACTCCTGCCAGACGCCAACGCATGGTTGAGCGCAGACGGCAAGCAATTGATGGTGCTGGCTCCTGAGAAGGACATTAGCCGGTTGGACGAAACGTTGCCTCAATTGCTCGCCCTGATTCCCAAGCAAGTCGATCGACAGTGGAAGGTCTACATCCTTACCAAGAACCAGTTGGCCCGACGCACCCTGCTGACTGCGGAGTTGCCGTCCGACTTGAGCACCATGAAGTTCGTCGACGGATCCAACAAGCAGGAATTGTTGGCGGCCGGAACAACCGAGCAGCATGCGCTCTTTGCATCTTTCCTGGAGACCATGGATCAGCCGGGAATGATCCCAACTCCAGCTACCGCGAGGATCTATCCGATCGATGTCGCGAACAGTTCCCTGGTGGTGCAATTGCTGACGGCGGAATTTCCGGAGGCAAAGATTAGCGTCGACAAGTCAGAGACGATGTTGACGGTGATCGCAGACGAACCGACCCAGAAGCAGGTATCGGAGCGTCTGACCGCGACCATTGCCGAGCTTCCCAAGAAACCTCGCATGAAGTTGGAAAGCTACTCCGTAGCGGGAATGACGGCCAGTGCATTGAACACCTCGTTAACGCCACTGCTTGCGAACGCTCGTGTCAATGTCGATGCCACCAAGAATCGGTTGTTGATCTCGGCGGATGAGCAGACGCACGAAGATATTCAAACCATGGTCCAAGCCTTGGACGCGACCACCACCGCAGAACAACAAAAGATCGTGGTGGTTTATCCGGTCCAGCATGCGACACCCACGCAAATCAAAACCATTCTCGATCAAATCATAGTGGGTACCGTGATCCTTGCGGACGACAAGCTGAAGCAGGTTGTTGCCACCGGTACAATCGAGGCCCAAGCGACCGTCAAGGCGACCGTCGAACAAATGGACCGGCCCAGAGCCAACGCCATGTCCAAGGAGGTTCGGACGTTCGACACCAAGAAGGTTCAAGCCTCTAGTTTCTTGCCAGTGTTGCAGAAGCTGTGGCCCGACATGGAACTAGCCGCAGACAACTCGGCAAACCGAATCATCGCATCCGGATCGGTAGAAGATCTCGCCAAACTAAGCCAAGCCATGGAGCGTTTGGTCGCTTCCCCGGATGGGAGTCCGCAATCGGTCAAGACGTATGCCGTCGCTGCCGGCGACATGCTGACCTTGGCATCGATCCTGGGACAAATCGCGCCCCAAGCCCTCGTCAGCACCGATGCCACTTCGCGCACGGTCACTGCATGGGCCAGCGATGAACAGCATCAACGGATCGCTCAGGCTCTCGAGCAAATCAGCAAAACCGCTCAAAATGCGAAGACCCCTGCGACCTACATCGTCAAGCCAACGCAAGTTACGTCGGTACAGACGGCTCTGCAAACACTTTTCCCGAGCGCCTCGGTGGCCGGCATCGCGACCACGGGACAACTCATCGTGGTCACGAGCGACGAACAGCAAAAACGAATCGCTCAAGTTATCGAGATGCTTGCCAGCGGCCCCAACGCAGCCGATCGCACCGTCCGCGTTTTTCGCCTCGATCCTGAACGGATGGATACTGCCACAGCCATCAGCGGACTGCAGGCGGTCCTGCCATCCCAGATTCGTTTGGAACCGAACACGTCCAACCAAACCATTCTTGCGATCGGTACACCGGACGAGTTGGATTTGGCGGCCAAGAAACTCGAGGAATTGAAGCAGCAGATCCCTGAACCCGATGAATTAACCACACGCGTTTATCCACTCCGTCACGGGAGCACGACGAGCGCACTGACCATGCTGCAAACGATCATGCCCAAGGTATCGATGGTCCAGGACGCGACAACACGCACCCTCTCTGCGAATGCCAAGCCGCGCGATCATGATCGGATCACAGCGTTTCTCAAGGAATATGATCGCCCGCGCGAACCAGCAACTTACGTGGTGAAACCGAGTCAGGCCGCAGCAGCGCAATCGTCGCTGAAAGCCCTCTTCCCCTATGCCGATATCACCGGCGATGCAACCACTGGGCAACTGGTCGTCGTCGCCGAATCGGAACAGCAAAAGCAAATCGCCAAGGTCGTCGCGATGCTCGGAACGGGACCGAATGCTGCGGAACGTACCGTGCGCGTGTTTGGCATCGATCCCTCGCGCGTCGACCTGACGGCGCTGATCAGCACCCTGCAGTCAACCTTGCCTCCGAATATTCGCATCGAAGCCAACCCCCGCAACTATTCCATCCTTGCGATCGGGACGCCGGAGGAACTGAATCTCGTGGCCGTGAAGCTTGACGAAGTGATGAAGCAACTCCCGAACCCAGAACCCATGACCTCCGTGGTTTATCCGCTCAAGCACGGCACGGCGACCGGAGCCTATGCACTGCTCACCACGTTGCTGCCTCGTACCTCCATCATCCAGGACGCAACGTCCAAAACAATTGCCGCGACCGCCTCGCGGGGGGAACACGAAAAGATCCGTGAGGTCCTGGCAACGTACGACGTGCAGCGCCAGGAACAACTCGAAACCCAGGTTTATCGGTTGAAGCAGGGGAACGCCTACGGTCTCGCATCGGTTTTGGTTACCCTCATGCCGCAAGGAGCATTCTATGGTGGACGCGATGACGGAGTGTTGGTTGCTACGGCCACCAAGGAACAGCAACAGCGAATTGCGACGATCGTGAACGGATACGATACCGCAGGAGAGGGGTCGGAAACCCGAGTGTTTCCGTTGACCAAAGCGGACGCGGCGAGCTTGAAAACCGCCCTCGCAGCATCCTCCACCAAAATCAATGTGGTTGCCGACACGGCAACCAACAGTCTGATCGTCACTGCGGCGAGCAATGACCTGCAGCGCATCTCGGACGTGGTGAAGTCGGTCGATCAGGGAGAGGGAAGCGGAAAGACCACTCGCTATTTCCCACTCGGAGCTGCGGATCCGCTGGCTCTGTCGCGAGCATTGATCGAGAGTTTCCCGAAGGCCAAATTCGGCGCCGATGCAACCAACGGTGGACTCTTTGCTACCAGCAACGAACAAGAACTGGAATCGATTTCCAAAATCGTGTCCGAAGTCAATCAACAACCCGGCAAACTCCCCTCGTTTCGAGCCTTTCCGCTGAAGCATGCCAATGCAGAGTCCGTTGCGAAATCGCTGACCACCGCCCTGGGGACCCGATCCACCGCAGGCATCACGTACCAAAGAGACGCGAAAACCGTGTTTGCAGTCGGCGCCAAACAAGACTTAACGAACATCGAACAAATGATCGCTCAGATGGATGTCCCCGAGTCTGGGGAAAATGCGAGGCGGCTCGAGATCATTTCGTTGCGGGGCGTTGACGGCAAATCCATCTCCACTGCGTTGGAGAGCCTGTTCAAAGATTCAGCAATCCCCGCCGAGATCAAATACGATACGCTCAATGAGCAACTGTTCATCACCGCTGATCCGAAACAGCTCGCCATGATTACGGATTCCCTCAAAAAGCTCACTCCACCCAAACGTGAACTGGCCATCCTGCAACTCGAAGACAACGACCCCTATTCATTCAAGATCATGGCAGAGGCCCTATTCGCGGATGAACCGTTGAACTCCACTCCTTCCATCACCGTCGATGGCAACCAGCAGCAGCTTTTGGTTCGTGGCACCCAAGAGCAAATCAACTTGATCCGAAAATTGTCGACTCAGCTTGGCGAACAAAGCCGAATCGACCCTGTGAAAAGCGATACGACCTCGAGCAACCCGTCGCGTCTCCGGGTCGTCCCCATCCACCGCAACCCCAAGCCCTTGCTCGAAGACGTCGAACGGTTATGGCCTTTGTTGCGAGGAAATCCAATTCAAGTTGTCGACCCAAAAGAGATCAGCAAAGAGCCAGCGGCTCCGCCTCAAGCAATCCCCAACACGAGCGACCTGCCGACCGCAGAATTCGAGGGCCGTAGCCGATACGTCGCCGTGCAACCCCCAGCGGATACCAATTCCGAACCATCGAATTCTTTGCCACCCGTGATCGTAGTGACTGGCGAGAATCAATGGACCATCGCATCCGACGATCCCGATGCACTGGCTCGCCTCGACCAATTGCTTGCGACCTTGCTCAATCCAATCATGGAACCATACGCGACCGCTGGAAACTATTCCGTGTACATCCTCCGACATTCCGACGCGAAACAACTCGCAACCCTACTCACCGATTTGTTTCGTCCTTCAGAGCGGAGTAGCCGCAACCCAGTCTCCGATGCCTTGCAGCGAGTCAAGATCGTGGCCGACACACGCATCAACGCGTTGGTCATCGGCGGAAATCGGGCCGATCGAAAAGTCATCGAGGAACTTCTCGGTGTCTTCGACTCCAAGGACCTCATCGATCGCCTCCAGCGGATCACCCCGATTCTCGTTCCCCTCCAAAGTGCCAGCGCCAAAAACGTCTCGGATATCGTCAAGGAGGTTTACAAGTCCCAACTGACCAGCGGCGCGGGGCGCGACCCCCTCGATATCCCAGAAGGCGTTTCCTCCGATGTCGCCACAATCCTACAACAAATCAACGCCCAATCCTCATCTCCGCTCCTGACCCTTTCGATCGACGACCCTTCGAACACCCTCGTCCTTCGAGGCCCCAGCGAACTGACCGAGGAGGTCAAAGCCTTCATCACCAGCCTCGACCAGCAAGCCGCCGCGGCCCCGGCCCGACGTGTCCAAGTCCTGCGGCTGGAGTCCACCAACTCGAAAAATCTCGAAAAAGCGCTGAAACTCCTCTACTCGAAATAGAGACGCTAGTGTCGCTATTCACCCCGATGCTCCCGCCAACGGATAGATAACGACCATTACTACGCGGATTCCACCCGGGCGGGCTAAACATTACAGGTTTGAGAGGTTGGCGAATGTGCCCCTTGCTGGCCGATATTCTAGGGTGAGGACTGCGATCCCCCCGGATCGGCAAGGATTGCAAGCTTGACCTAGCCGGATACTTCAACGATACTTCCGATAGGAATTGCTGGCGAATCGGAGCCTTCTCCGACATCGCCCGGCGGCCAGTTTCCAGACCCGATCGGATTGGCAAAGCCACGGTTCCTCCCCGCCACCACCTACCCACCTCCACCTCACCCACCTGATCAAGTTCGCGGAGCGAACTTCTCTGTTTTCACAGGAAGATTCCTTTGATTTCCGATCCTCATGGCATGCAGCCCCTGCTGGATTCCGTCAAGCTTCGCGAACTCGCGGATTGCTTGAACGGAGGCTCTACGCTCGAGCAGTTGGTGGAGCGATGGAGTTTCAACAGCCCCCAAGAGCTTTTGGCTACCAGCGCCCGCTCGATGCAACTCGAGTGGCTGGAATCGGACGAGTCCGATGTTGCGGACAACTCGCTAGAAGGTTTTCCCGCGAAGCTGATTCACCGACACACGGTTTTTCCGATCGAGCGAGGCGACGGGTGGTTGCGGCTTGCGGTCAGCAATCCATTTGATTTTGCTGCCATCGATTCGGTAGCGTCGGCGTTGGAGGTCGAAGTTCGCCCCGTGATGACGACAGCCGAAACGATCCAACGTCTCATCAAGCGTCATTTAGGCGTCGGCTCGGAAACCATCGACGGCTTAATCGCGCTGCAGCGGCAGCAGGGCGGCGACATCGAGATGCTCGAAGGGATCGACCCCGACAGCCTCGAGGATGCCGAGGAAGCCCAACAAGCTTCGGTCGTCCGCCTGGTGAACGAAATTTTATGCGAAGCCATCGAAGCTCGGGCGAGCGACATCCACATCGAATCGCAAGAAGCGGGCCTCAAGATACGACATCGCATCGATGGAGTGTTGCAGCGTCAGCCGACTCCATCCGAGATGAATCAATTCCGCGCCGCGATCATCAGCCGACTGAAGATCATGGCGAAGATGAATATCGCCGAAAAACGGGTGCCGCAGGACGGGCGAATCAAGCTGCGAGTATCGGGTCGCGAGATTGATGTGCGTGTCTCCGTGATTCCCATGCTCCATGGCGAGAGCGTCGTGATGCGGGTGCTGGACAAGTCGAACTTGAAATTCTCGTTGAAGGGAATCGGTATGCCCGATTCCGTATACGAAAAATTTCAGAAACTGATTCGTCTCCCACACGGCATCGTGTTGGTGACCGGTCCAACCGGCTCGGGAAAGACGACGACGCTCTACAGTGCCCTCAGCGAAATCAAGTCCGAAGACATCAAGATCGTCACGACCGAAGATCCGATCGAGTATCAACTCGAGGGCATCAACCAAATCCAGGTCCACACCAAAGTTGGTTTGACCTTTGCGGCTTGCTTGCGAGCAATCTTGCGGCATGACCCCGATGTGATTCTGGTCGGTGAAATTCGCGACTTGGAAACCGCGGAGAATGCTACCCAAGCTTCCCTCACCGGCCACATGGTCTTCAGCACGCTCCACACCAACGATTCGGCGGGCGCGTTCATGCGGTTGGGAGATATGGGGGTCGAACCCTTCCTCGTCGCCAGTACGGTCGAAGGGGTCATGGCGCAGCGGCTCGTTCGCGTCCTGTGCGAGGCATGCAAAGAACCTTACCACCCTGCCCAAGAAGATCTTCCCGAGGATTTCCCGGTCGAGGCGCGGGTCGATCCGAATCTGGTCCTTTACCGACCGGTCGGATGTGAAGCCTGCCGACGAACGGGTTATCGCGGCAGAATGGGGATCTATGAACTGCTGGTTACCAACGAAGAGATCCGTCATTTGATCACCCAGGCTTGTACCTCGGATGTGATCAAGCAGGCGGCGATTCGCAATGGAATGGAGACGTTGCGAATGGATGGATGGCACAAAACGCTTCGAGGAATCACGACCGTCGATGAGGTGCTGCGTGTCACGAAAGCAGACTAATCATCCGAACTCCGTCGAAATTGCAGGTGAGCGATCATGACCGACTTCGCCTACACCGCAAAATCGCTTACCGGCGAACGGCTTTCCGGCATGGTGGCTGCATCGACTCGCGCCGAAGCCATGCAAAAACTGCGATCGCAGTCTTTGTTCCCGATGACGCTGGTGGACCAACAGGCGAACCGTCCGGCATGGACCAAGATCTCGCTCCCGTCCCGCATCACCAAAGAGCAAACGGCCGACCTGTGCGCCCAACTCGCGGATTTGCTGACCAACGGCGTGCCGATGTTGGAATCGCTCAAGATCCTTTCGGATGCTTCGGAGAACCCAAAGCTCGCGGAAGCCTGTCTGCGCATCCACGATTCGGTATCGCAAGGAGACAGCCTCGACGTGGCGATGTCAAAGGAATCGGGCATCTTCTCCGAATTGACGTTGAGCATGGTGCGAGCCGGCCAGGAGGGTGCGTTTCTGGAAGAGGCGCTTCAGAGGACGGCGAATTTCCTCCGCAAGCAAGACGAGATGCGCAGCAAGATCATCGGCGCACTGACGTATCCGATGATCCTCGGCTTCGTCGGGACCATCATCGTTGCGGCCATGGTCGTATTCCTCGTACCGAAGTTCCAGCCTTTCTTCGATCGGCTGGAGCAGAACGGATCCGGTTTGCCACTCATCACAGTGCTCTTGCTCGGGGCGAGCCACACGATGATGCATTACGGGCTGTTTGTCATTCTGGGAATTGTCGGAGTGGTTGCGATCGCGATGCGCGCAATCAACACGCCCAGGGGCCGCCGCATTCTCGATCAAGTCAAGCTCAAGACACCTGTCGCTGGAGCTATCTTCCACGACGCCGCGGTATCGCGTGCCTGCCGCGTGCTCGGCACCATGCTCAAGAATGGAGTTCCACTGCTCAAGTCGCTTCGGATCAGCAGCGAATCCACCGGCAATATTCTGCTGGCGGAAGCCATGATGAAGTCCGCGGAAAATGTCACCGCCGGCGATTCGCTCTCCAAGCCACTGGCAGCGAGCGGACTGATTCCTCCGCAGGTCATGGCGATGATCCGCGTCGCCGAGGAGTCGAACACGCTCGACGAAGTCCTCGTGAAGATTTCCGATCGCATCGACAGCCGCATCGAGCGAAAGCTCGAAGTCATGGTACGGATGATCGAACCGATGATGCTGATCTTCATCGGTGGCATGGTCCTGTTCGTCATCGTCGGTGTCCTGTTGCCGGTCTTCGATTTGAACTCTTCGGTAGGATGATTTTAGAAATGCAACCCTCTCCCTTAACACCGCATACAGCAGTGAAAACTTTCTCGAAGAAAGGACAAACAACCATGAAACGCAACGCACTGTCGATTCGCCGTCAGGGCCTCACGTTGTTGGAGTTGATGATCGTCTTGATCATCCTGGTCGGATTGATCGCGATGGTAGGCCCCCGCCTGCTTGGTACGCAAAAGAAAGCTGACATTCGGACCGCGCAAGTGCAAATCGGAAACCTGGTTTCCGCACTGAAGTCCTACGCGGTCGACATGAAGTCGTTCCCATTGACCGAGGAAGGGCTCGAGGCGTTGGTCACCGCACCCGAAGATGAAGCCATCGCCAAGAATTGGGACGGCCCCTACTTGGAAGGTGGCAAATTGCCCAAAGATCCTTGGGGAAGCGACTTCCAATACGAGTACGAAGCAGCGGAAGCGTCCGACAACAAATCCGAAGCCAGCGACGATTTCCCCCGCATCGTCTCGCTCGGCCCGGACCGCCAGCCAAACACCTCGGACGATATCAGCAACAAAGCTTCGGATAAAGAAGAGTCAGACGACTCCTCGTCCAAGCGTAGCAGCAAGTAATCTCGATTCGCAGGAGAATCACTCGTGACCCGAAATCAAAAGACCTCGCAGAGATACGCTGGATTGCACTCCGGATTCTCTCTTTTGGAACTGATGATCGTCCTGGTGATCATGGTCGGAGTCTTGGCAATCGCTTGGCCGAATCTGCAGAAACCGTTTCGACGCGCCGAACTGAGCCAAGCAACCCAACAGCTTCGCGAGGCGATCGACGAGAGTCGCTACCAGGCGATCTCGACCGGCACTCCGGTTTTTATCCGGTTGAAGATGGGGGAGAACAAGGTGATCGCAGGCGGTTTTGAAACGTTCGCCGCCAGCAAGGACTCGATGACCTTCGATCGCGAGGAGGAAAACGTCCCGAGCTTTGAAAACTCCGTCGCCTCGGATCGCTTGCAGGAACCCGAATCCTCAACTCCTAAAGTCTGGAACCTCCCCGAGAGCGTGGTAATCTCCGATGTGACCTGGAGTGAACCTGAGGATGATGTCGAAGCCGATTGGGGGTCCGAAGATTCCTCGCTGGACGATGGTAGCTCGATGGGTGCGGACTCGGTCCAATCCAAGGGGCGCTTCATTTCGTCTCGATCGGATCGCGCCGAGATCGAACAATCGCCCGAAGCATTCGATCTCCTTCCCGGCTCGGAGCAGGTATGGTGGCTGCCGGTCTCATCCCTCAACCAAGGTCGCGATGTGGAGATCACTCTTTGGGACAAAGACTCTCATGAGAGCATGCGGGTGTCCGTCTCCTCGGCGACTGGCGAGTTGGAGATCCATCGATGAGCCAGCGGGATCCGGTATCCCGCGGAGCGTTTTCACTTTTGGAAGTCATGATCGCAACGGCGATTCTCGCCGGAAGCGCGATGGTCCTGTTGTCGTTGATCAATCTCGGTACCCGTCTCGGGAACCGATCGGAAGCGAGGATCAGCGCCCTGGTCTTGGCCCAATCGATCCTCGACGAATCGATCGCACGCGTCGCTTCCGAGGATGCGACATCCGGGAGGTCGGAGTCCAGCTACAGTGGCGAGTTACCCGGTATGCCGCCAAAATCCTATCTTGTGACGATCGAGCCCATTCCCAGTGAAGATGACGATGGCGACTGGAACAATCCCGAAGCTCCCAAACTTGCCGAGGGAGATCCGATGCTCGCCTCCGATTCGCGCCGCACCGAGATCCTGTGCGTCACGGTCGAATTGTTCGAAGGTGCGAATCCTACTCCAACCAATCGCGACGCGCTGGTCAAGCTAGCCCGTTGGATTCGTATACCGGCTCCGCAATCCGCACCCGCGTCCCAAGCCAACCCGGCTACCCAATCTGGGATCGCGCCGCGAGCTGGAGGAGTGCGATGAAACTACTCTCGAGATCTGCTTTGCATCGACGGGTTGGGTACAGCCTGCTGGAACTGATGATCGCATTGGGATTGCTGTCGGTGCTGCTCCTGGTGGGTTGGTCCCTGATGCAATCGATCCAGGATGCGGAATCGAGAAGTTGGAAGCTCACGCAGCGCATTCGCGTACTTCGCACGACGCGAGCCTGGCTTTCCGACGACATGGACCATTTGATTCGATCGATTCGCCCCGATCCGCTCGCCAACGCGATGGCGACGGCCCGCCCCGTTACCTCAAACAATGGGTTCACCCGTCCTGGCGCGGAAAAGTTCGAGGGTGACGCGACTGGCTTTGTCGCAACGATTTCTCCCTCGTTGGATCCGATTCGCTTTTTTGACAGATTGGTTTCAACCTCCGATGCCAGCGGTTCGCTCGATCAGGGACTGCCGAAGGAATGGTTGCTCGCGTCCGAAAGCGAATTAGCGGTCCGCGAAGCGAGAGAATCGTTGTGGCCTGCACAAGGTATCGACGTTGAATATCGCTTTGAACCGGTGAACGACATTCGCGATTCGATGCCAGGTGGGATTCAAGAAGCGCAGGACATCCAATTCGAACTCGTCCGCCGCGAGTGGCTGATGCAGCAGGCCAACACCGCCGATCGCGTCTTGAGCTCTTCAGATTTGTATCGAAGTGCGGACGCCGCGGAGGAAACTTACGTACCGCCACTCAAGGAGACGCGTTTGTACGGGATGGTTCGCGCGGAGTTCTTTTACTTTGACGGTGCATCGTGGAGTCAAGAATGGAACAGTGTCGAACGCATGGGCATTCCCAAGGCGATTGCGATCCATTTCGATTTCCCTGCTCGTCAGGATTTCATACGACCCGAAGCCTCATCGCGCTCGGACAGCGACGGTGGCGAAATCGATTTCCTCGATCCTTTGGGCGACCAAAGAACGACGGTCCTCGACCCGGCATCTCAAGAATCAACGCTCGGGAACCCCAGCGATCGGATGGTCGAGTCCTCGGATCGCGAAGTAGTCATCATCGTCGAGACCGGCAACCGCGCTCGACCAGTCGCTGCGATCAATCCTGGGAAAGGAGTCTCGCGATGACCCTTCCCAAACGATCGTCCAAGAACAATCGGCGTGGCATGACCTTGCTCGTCATCGTGGTGCTCGTCATGTTGATCTCGCTGAGCGCGTACCGCTACACGTTCGTCATGGAGAGTGAATATCGCCTCACTCGCCTGCAAGAAGAACTCGTCCAATCGCGGCTATCCGCGCTGAGCGGTGTGGAATATGCAGCGCATCTGCTCGAACAGCCCCCTGTTCAAAGATCGGCACGGGCAGGTATCGGAGCACGCGAGCGGATCTATCGCCGCGCTACCCAGCGCGATGACACCACTCCCGATCTGCGGCAAGACCGCAAGGAATCCTGGCAGTTCGGATTGGTTTCCGCCAGCGTGGAAAATTCTGTCGCCGATGCGTCGATGAGGCCCGTCGCTAGTGCCACGTCGGGGAGTCTCGAGGAATCTATCCATTGGCGTTGGGGGTTCGAGAACGAGTCCGCCAAGCTTTCGATCCCAGCCATGCTCCAACTCGAGCAGACGCGCCCCGGACATTTTCGGTCTTACCTTCTGACCTTGCCCGGTCTCGATGAGGAATCTGCCGATGCATGGCTCGATCAACTCGGCGTGCCCCGAATCAATGGCCCGAGTCGTCGCAATACCACGATGCCTGTGGATCAGAACACGGTTGGAATTATTGATAACGCAACGACGACCGATCGCGAAGAGTCGCGCGATCGCATTCGCGCTCTTTGGTACGGGGGCGACCTGAACCAAAACTATCGACTCGATCCGATCGAAGTTCAGTTGCTGGATAAATTGTCTCGGTCCCAGTCGGGGCTGATGTCCTCGGGGCCAACCTCCACGACACCGACGCCGCAATTCCAACCCTTGCAACGCTACTTCACGTGGACCAGCGGCGAACGGAACGAACGCAAAGACGGACGGCCCCGAATCTATCTCAACCAACCCAACCTGCAACGATTGCATCAAGAGTTGTCGTCCGCTTTCTCGAACGAGATCGCCAATTTCGTTATCGCGTATCGCCAGTATGGCCCCAACAACGGGCCGAGGTCCGCCAACCCCATCGCGAGATCGCCTCTTCAACCCTCTCCTGCACAGCCATCCACCACCCAATTATCGAAGGCCTTCACACCTTCGACCAATAACCCGCCGACCGGTAACTCCTCGGTGGCCGCTCCAGCGAAAGGCAATCTCGGCAACGCACCACCGAGTGAAATCACCCTCTCGGCCAGCGAGTATGCGCCTGTATGGACAATCCCCGGCACATTCGTGATCGCGAATTCATTGGATCTCGTTGGGGTATCGATTGCCCTTCCTGCCGAGGGCAAACAAACGGCAAGTGCACCCAAGAAAGTCCTGAGAAGCCCTTTTTCCAGTGACAATGGCGAGCGTCGAAATTATCTTGGGAAATGGCTCTCCGATACGACGCTCGTCGACACACCTGTCCTGGAAGGCCGAGTGGATGTTACGGAGGCGCCGGCCGAGGTTTTGATGGGGATTCCTGGAATCGACGCCAACCTCGCCCAGCGGATCGTTGAACAACGACGCAGCGTTGCGTCCAATCCCGAAGCGTTGGACTCCGTCGCGTGGCTCGTGGAAAGCGGCGTGATCGATATGGCAAAGTTGCGTGAGATTGAGCCCTTTTTGACCAACCGAAGCGATGTTTACACCGTCCAATCGATTGGATTTCGAGACAACCGGTCACCCGTGTACCGATGCACGGTGACCATCGATGCTCGCACCATTCCTGCTTCCGTGCTCGACCTCAAAGTATGGCATCCCTGGGATCGTGGTTTTGACATCGATTCCCTCAACGGCATAACCCGATGAAGTTGTTTGATCCAGCAAAATTGACGTTTGGCAAACGATCGCTGACCAAGCCGACCAGCGGTCGTACAGTGGTGGTCCACTGGGATCGCGAAACGATTCACTTTCTGGTTGCCACTGCGGGTTCGAAACGAGTTGCCTCGAAGGAATTCGGAGCTATCCCTTACTCGGCGCCGGACAATCCATTCACCGCGCTGGCAAATCATTTCTCTTCGCAGAACATCCATGCAACACGGCTCGTCGTATTGTTGTCGCGACCGGAGCTTGATCTGTTCACCATCAATCTTCCTCCCTCGGAGGCTACCGAGATCGCCTCGCTCGTCAGCGCCGAAGTCGAACAGCAACTCGGCGAAACCCTCGAGCCCCCGATCATCGACTACTATCTTATCGAGGGCTCCAAAGATGTCGCGACGAGTGGTATCCAAGTATTGGCGTTCTCACTCAATCGCAAGGAATTGGACTCGATTCGCAGCCAGAGCGAAGCGGCAGGGTTTCGGTTGCAAGCGATCGGTTCGCGACATCTCGCCCCCTTGAGCCTGCTGCGTCAGGAGAAACCGTCTTCCGATTCGCTTATCGTGGCGATTCACTTGTACCCAGGCGAAACCGAACTGACGATTTGCCTGGGCACTGAACCCATTTTGCTTCGTTCGATTCGCAACAGCACAGACGATCCGGAACGCGTTGCGGAACAGATCGCACTGGAGAGCCAACGCTGCTTCACTCTTTTGCCGCAGTCCGTCGCGGAACTCCCCAAGACATGGTTTCTGTTCGCCACGGGCGATGCAGCGACTAAGGTGTCTCAGGCGCTCGACACCCGCGAAGGGATTTCGGTTACGAGCTTGGACCCGCTGTCGCAATACGATGTCGAGCGATCGAGTGATGCGACCAATCCTTTGACACTTGCTGTTTCTGCGGCCAACGTCGGAGCATCGCAGGATTTCTTCAGCCAGTCGCTGCCGATCAATCTGCTCGATCCCAAACGCCCACCCACTCCGCAAAACGCGCTGCGTCGCTGGGGCGGGTTGGGATTGCTCGCCGCCGTCGCGGCGTCCTTCGGCGGCTACCTCCTCCTGAGTGACGTTTGGCAACTGCAAACAGAGGCTGAGGATCTCGAAGCCGAGCTCCGGGATACAACGAAACTGACCCTCAAGTACATGGAGAAATCGGATCAAGTCCAGGCGGTCGAAGGCTGGCTGGCCGATCAAGTCGACTGGCTCGCGGAATTGGCGGAGCTGTCGAGCCGATTGCCGGACGGCGGCAATGCTTCGGTGCGACGATTGTCTGCCAGCACCAATGGCAACGGGGCCTCGATCGATATTTCGGTGGAAGCGAACGCGCAGGAGACGATCTCGGAGTTGGAGAATCGAATTCGGGGGGCCAAGTATTCCGCGATCAGCAAACAGATCAGCCAAAATGCCGACTCCGAAGAGTATCCCTGGCGATTCGAGACCCAAATCTCGTTCGCGCTGGATCCTCCCAAGCCGAAGCGATTTGGCCCTCCCAATGCTCCGTCCTCCGACACTTCGGAGGAAGTCAGCACGCCGACCAAGGAGGGGAGCCAATGACCCCTCGCATGAAATGGTTGCTCGCAGCCTGCGCCGGTGTCTTCGGTCTCTACATGATCGATGCTCTCTACCGAAACTGGATCGAACAACCGCAAACCGAACTGAACCGCCGGATCGAAACGCTCAGCAACGACCTGACCGAAAGCAAGCAGCAGCAGTTGCAATCGCAAAAAACGGGACGCCGTTTGGCGGAATATTCCGCACGCGCCCTGCCGAGCGATCCCATGCTGGCTCGTTCGTCCTATCAGGAATGGCTTCTGGAGCTGGTGGATCAACACAAGTTCGCCGCGACCTCGGTCGATGCGTCACAACCCGTGCCGTTGGAAATTAAGTCCCGAACCAAAAAAGGAAAACGCATTCGCATCGGGCATCGCATCGACTATTCCCTGCGCGGTCAGGCATCCCTTGCCAAACTCGCGGAATTCTTGGACCAATTTCGCAAGGCAGGCCATTTGCACAAAATTCGTTCGTTGACTCTCAATCCGATCGGCAGCGAGGGGCGCCTCGATGTCAACCTGTCGATCCAGGTCCTGAGCATGGAGTCGTCGATGAACGAATCGGATGTAGGGGATTGGACGATGTTTTCGGAGGCGCAAGAGTCCCTCAAGCCGGCCGCAGCGTTGGTACGAAGAAATCCATTCGCGCGAGGATTTGCAAAGGCGCTCAACGATGTCCAGTTGCGAGCCATCACGACCAACCGCGAAGGGATCATCGAAGCTTGGTTCGCTGCCGACGCGCGTGGCTCGATCAAAAAGGTACCCGCAGGGAGTAACATCCCATTGGCCCTTCATGAGATCACCGTGGTGGAAATCCTCCGGGATAGAGTGTTGGTGAACGTCAATCAAGAACCGCAATGGATCCAGATGGGCGAGTCGATTGGAGACGCGATGACTCGATCGATGAAGGTTGTTTCGGGAGACGAGGAATGAACCGATCTGCGAACCGAACTTTGCGTAGCATCGCTGTCCGTGCGGTACCTTGCTGGATGTGTGCGATCGTGTGTGTCGGAATGGGGCAAACGTCCGCTTTGGGGCAGTTGATCGGAAACCGTACCGTAGGCAACGCACCGGGGAATATTCAACAAACGCCTCCGAGTGGCAGGCTTGGCGCTGGCTCTTTTACCGGCATGGGTGCCAATAGCGGCCCGATGGGTGCTGGTGGTATGAATTTGGGGACGGTGCAGGGCGGGATCCAAACCAACGGCAGATTCGTACGTGGCAATCGACCTCGAGGTGAGTTCGTCGGGTCCAATCGGACCGAATTGAGTGGGTTCGTGGGTGCGGGGCAAGCGATCGGGGTCGGCCGCGTCGCGAGTTCCGTCGAGAATCTCAAAGTGGAAACGCGAGCTGCACGCATCAATCGCCCCGTGCCCTCGCAACCGAAAAAGGGGATGTACTATCCGCGACTGAAGGTCGATTTCTCGAACCGCACCTCACCCGAACCGGTGCCGGCTACGCCGTTGAACCAAGACCTGGAGCGCCGCATCGGAAAAACGGTCGGTTTTGAGCCGAAAGTGAGTATAGAGGGCCGCACTGCGATCCTGGACGCTTCATCGATTTCCCCCGAGTCGCTGGACTTGATCAAAACGTTGTTGAGTTTCGAACCCGGAATCGATCGCATCGAGATCGCCGGAGCCGCCCACCCTTAGCCGCGGGAATCATCTGTCGAACGGTCCTCGCCGAGCTTATCGATTCTCCAAACGAAGAGCCTCTCGCAGAAACGCGGAGGCGCAGAGAGAAATGCAACTATACGTTTGGCACGCCCAAAGGTTTTTGAAATGGGCGTGGGTGGAGTATTGTTAGCCGAGATGCGCAAGCATCCGGGTTGAAGCGAGCAACACCATGCCACGTTTTCGTCACTTCCGATCGGACAGCGCGCGCCCACGCGAGGCCCCGGTTGGAACGGTTTCACACGACGCGATGTTCCGATCGCCTCAAACCGAATACTATCGCATTGCGGCTGATGATTCCGAATAGGCCACGCCGTACCCCACGCCACACGTACTCATCTCCTTTCAAATAATCCAAAATTTCTTCCGAAATTTTCTTGCATCTCGGTTTTGCAATCGTTAAAACCTTGGGAGGTGTGCGGCATTTCGACGCAAAACCCTTGTACTATGCGGTCCTGTGGCTTCTCGGAGCTCACCATGGTTACAACGCAACAACGCAACAACGCAACAACGCAAATTTTCTTATTGCGTGGGGTTGTGGATGGTTCTGTCGCTAGCGGGTTGTGACCAAAACCGTTCGATCGAATCGTTTGCGGTAGCGGACGCTGGGTCTGCTCCTTCCAAAACATCATCGGTGCTCGACGTCGAAATCGTATTGTCGGACCGCCCGGGCTATACCTGCATCCCCCTGGACCGGATCGGGTTGCCGTCCGACGCCCAGATCGTGCGGATGGAATCCTCATGCGAGTGTGTCAAGCCACGATGCGTGACTTACGCTGCCCCCGGGTCGCAGCGCGCTCAAGGGATCCTCGTCGAGTTTGTCCCGGAAGATCGCGACACGGACCCTGGCAAAGGCTCGCACGCGACACAGCCTACGCCGATGCTCCTGGGGGTGATCGTGCAAGTTCACCTCGCCGACGGCACTCGACGCGACTTCAACGTCGATCTGCTTCATACCACTTTGCTCGAGAACACTTCAAGTGCGGAGGTGTCACCATGAAACCGACGTCGAGGCGGGGAGTGACCTTGGTCGAACTGCTGGTGGTGCTGGCCGTGATTGGTTTGCTGGTAGGACTCTTGGTACCGGCGGTGCAAGCTGCCCGGGAAGCTGCTCGCAGAGTGCAATGTACGAACGTCGTGCGGCAATGCTTGATGGCGACGCACGCGTTCGAGAGCAAAACCAAACAACTACCTGAGTTCTTATTCTTAAAGGATCCCAGGCTATCGCCGAGATTGGACTTGGAGAGGTCGACGTTTGAGTCGATTCGAACCGAGCTAACTAGCCAACAAACTACTATCGAAAGGTCGTCGTTGGGGCAAGTTTCCGCGATCTTCGAATCCATCCAGCCGATTCTGCAGTGTCCATCCGCCACGGGACCGTCCATGTTCCCTCGTGTGCCTGATGGGTTTTCAACAACCCATCTACGTGATACGGCTCCGATCGCATCGGTCGATTATGCTTTTAATGGCGGTCTGCTGACGAACTCTGGAGAGTTTTTTGAAGGCACGTCTACCACGCGAGTCGCTGGACTTCAAAAAGCACGCACGTTAGCCCAAGTAACCCGTGGTACATCTCATGTCTTGCATGTTTGGGAAAGCGTCGGAGGAAAGGCATACGGGCCAGGCAGGACGGACCATGGTCCGACCGATCGCTATCGTTCCATGGTTCTCCTGATCTACCTCGACGAACACCAGTCGATAGCGGCTGGGTCTCGCGAGGCCAGCAGTCTTTATGCTTGGACGGGCCTAGGACCTCGAATAGCGACGATTGAGGAACGTTACGGCAAAATCAACGATAGTAATCTTGCGCAAGGCCCTTTTTCGATGCATGGCCAGGGGGTCGTGGTTGGACGCTTGGACGGGTCGGTGGAGTTCATGCACCAGGAGATCGCGTGGGATGCGCTCAGCCAACTGGTGAAATCACAATACTAGGAATGTTTGAAATCCGCCGAGAGCTTGTGCTCAAAGCGAGAGTCGTCGCGAGGGCCAATCACGACGACTCTAGAAAGATCTTGGCCGAGAGTGAAGGAGAGAATAATGAGAAGTTTGCTTTGGAAGACGTTCGGACTGACTGCACCCATCTTGTTAGGGTTGATCGGATTTTCAAGTCCCAGCGAGGGGCTCGTAGGTGGAGGTAGAGTGGCTGTGAGTGTCTGCGGTGATTCTGCGCCATTGTCGTGTTCTTCTAACCGTCCTAGGGACAGCTGTAAAGACGGTAGCAAGTGGGTTAACGCTGACGCGGATCCAACCCCTGACGATGTCTTCGTTCCGAAGGATTTAGTTGATTGCAGAGAAAAAAATAGTGGTACTGAGTGTAATGGCGCTGCATATGCGCCCTACTGGCATTTGGATTGTAAGAACTTGGTACCGGTGATGCATTGATTGTCATGATCTACGTCATCGACGACCGCGATGTCAACCAAGCAACAACTGGCCAGTTGTTGCTTGGTTGCTTTTCTCGTGTTCGTGTGGTTTTTTCGAAATAGATTTCGGATAGATAGGATTGGATAATGCGGAAAGTAGGCTTAATTGTTTTCACATCCGCTTTGAATCGCGTTATGTTGGATGTTTTGTTGGGATTTGGCTTGTCCTTGCTGACCGGGTCTCCAGTGCCAAGCCAAGCAAGGGCTCAAGACTGGGGAATTCACGAAGGCGTCCTAGAAATCACCGACTCCAAAGATCCCAAAGTCGATCAGGTGGACTTTCTGATCGTCAACAGCCCCACGGCCATTCTATATGCTTACCATACGGGGAGTTTGTCCGGTGACGGAAAAGTAAGAGTCTGGTACGAGTTCTTCGATGATCGCAACCCTTTCGGGGTTATTGTCGAGGTGTTGAGACCGCGAGGACCGATCAATGCTCCCTGGAGCGACCAAGATATCGTTAATACGCTCCAAGAGACTCCTTCTGCGGGTCGACCTCCACCGCAAGCGCTGGACACGGCGTCTCTGGGTTTGTTAGGCACGTTCCACGATTTACGTATCGAGCGACGAGACCAGATTGCCGAGGGACCGTCGCGAGCAAACCCTTACTTCACGTCGATCGCATTGCGTGGGCAGCTGTCTGCCCTCGAAAGCTTCGAGATCCGGCAGACACAGAAAGACTTACTTATACAATCCAACCCCAAACGACTGGAAGACTGTCTGTTTGACAATCAGGGCACGGATAAACTGGACTCGGTTGTCATTAGAGTGGAGTTCCCAAAGCCTGTCGATTTTCGAATCGCTGGCAATAGCCCTCCGACCATCACGATCCAGATAACATCCACGGAGGGACGAACAGAAAGTAAAAAATACGCGGTCACTAAGTTGACCCATCTTCCTTCCGCAGAGGCAGCCGAACAATTCTTGTCGGGATTCTACCAACGCCTGGGAGATGGCCGCAAGATAATGACCGAGAGCAACGTCGACTTAGTTTGTCAAAACGGGGTAGTGATGGTTGCTGTTGGCAAGGGTGTGGAAGAGAAGATTTCGGCTCTCAGTTATTTTTCCAAACCAAATCGCTGGACGGGAACCCTTCGATTGCTCCTGCTCATCGGCATCGCGACTTCGGTGGCAGTCGGCTGGTTCTGGTTCCAACGGAGCCGTTCATGAACATCGTGAAAGTGATGAGTTTCGTGCGATTGCTTCGCCGCCACTACAGGCTGTGGATGATCGTAATGGCATTCCTCTTGCTGGTTGGTATTCCACTTGATGCCATGAGCCTAGCAGTCGATCCACCATCCTCCGCCGAAAGACGTCCATCCCAAGACGTGACGGCTCGCGAACTAGGAGCGGTCGAAATTGAAAACGCTGGCAGGCAGCGGTATTGTGGCGTTCATGCCGTGGTCCTGGTCGCGCGCATGCTAGGCAAGCACATTGAGGTCAGCGAGCTGTTGGACAACGAAAACGTCTCTTCGAATCGCGGCAGTACGCTAGCGGATCTGTGCCGCATGATCGATGGAGCAGGCTTCAAACGTCAAGTGCTCGCGGACGCCTCGGTCGGTTGGTTGGAAAGCCTCGAGACTCCAGCTATCTTGCATATCCGTGGGCAGTTGGATAAGCCTACGTTCAATCACTGGATCGTCTTTGGCGGTGTTCAAGATGGCAAGTATCGACTGATTGATGCTGCAATCGGTGAAATTCTCCTTGGTCGAGCCGAGCTGCTGTCCGTTTGGGATGGTGTTGCTATCGAAGTGGTCGCGGCGAGCGCGCGGAAATCGTTTGGAGCAAGCATTGCGTTGGCCATGGATGAGAATGTTCAATATATCATCGTCCTAACCGCGATTGCGTTCCTGGTCGGAGGATTGAAGAAACCGGCATGGTTTCCAGCGAGCGTTTGCCTGCTGTTCTGCTCCGCCTTTTTTCTTTTGAAGTCCGACAGCATGTTGTCTCACCAATACGCGATGAACTGTGCTCGCCCCGCCAATGCATTGGTTTCCCACGAAGTCGAGTCCATTTCCCATGAAGACCTAGTCGAAGGCATTCAGTCCAACCGCCTCGTCCTGGTGGATGCAAGAACCTCAGGGCAATTTGAGCATTACCACATCCCAGGCGCCATCTCTTTGCCCATC
>Ga0315904_10003736_pt1 | contig 22159 bp, 10 predicted proteins | sample LakEriMetagenome_6_FD_203529 | JGI IMG/M metagenome (GOLD analysis project Ga0315904, IMG submission 203529) | Freshwater fungal communities from buoy surface, Lake Erie, Ohio, United States - Buoy 12 MA120 | ecosystem: Environmental > Aquatic > Freshwater > Lake | place: USA: Lake Erie, Ohio... | reverse complement strand
CAAGCGCAAAAGCCCCCGCGGGCGGCCCATCCCGGCCTTGACAGCCCGAAACCGCGAAAGCAGATTCCGGCCCCATTCGCGCTTTGGCGGAGGCACTTGTGATGGTTCTGGCATCGCGAGTGCTTCGCTTGAGCGCCAGATGCGGCCTTCCGGACCCCGGTCCGCACACTCGACCCCACCATCCACCACCACCTACTCCATGTCCGTTTCGCAGAAATCCCCTCTTGGCTGGCCGCAACCCCAGGGACTCTGGCATCCGTCGCGCGAGAAAGACGCGTGCGGCGTTGGTTTCATCGCCCACCTGAAGGGAAAACGCTCTCATGACATCATCGTGAAAACCCTCACGATGAACGAAAACATGGACCACCGGGGTGCCAGCGGATCGGACCCGGCCACCGGTGACGGCGCGGGGCTTTTCGTCCAGATGCCGGACAAGTTCCTGCGCAAGGAAATGGCCAGGAAGGGTGTCGAACTTCCGCCCGAGGGCGAATACGGCTCGGGCATCGTTTTCCTCTCTCCCCACACCAGCGAGCGCGAGGCCGCAATGCAGGTGTTCGAGCATGTCATCCGCGAGGAAGGGCAGAAGTTTCTCGGCTGGCGCAGCGTGCCGGTGAAAAGCGAGATCCTCGGCAAGACATCGGGCCGCTATGAACCCTCGCTCAAGCAGGTGTTTATCGGCAGAAGCGCCGACATCACCGATCCCATGGACTTCGAGCGCAAGCTCTACATCATCCGCAAGCGCGTCGGCCAGTGGATCCGCAACAACGAGATGCCAGCCAAGTTCACCGACGTCCATGGCAACAAGTCGATCAAGTTTCCGGGCGCGGATTACCACTATGTGACCAATCTTTCGGCGCGAACGATGGTTTACAAGGGCATGCTCACGCCCTGCCAGCTCGCGCAGTATTTCCCGGACCTGCATGATCCGGATTTCGAGTCGGCGCTGGCGCTGATGCACACGCGTTTCTCGACCAACACGTTTCCAAGCTGGTCGCGCGCGCATCCGAACCGTTTCATCGCACACAACGGCGAGATCAACACGGTGATGGGCAATGCCAATTTCATGAAGGCGCGCCAGGCGCTGTGCAAGAGCGACAAGTTCGGAGATGACATCGAGAGCGTCTTCCCGGTCATCAACGAAGATGGCTCGGACTCGGCGCGCTTCGACAACGCCCTCGAGTTCATGCATTTCGGCGGCTACGATCTGGTGCATGCCATGATGATGATGATTCCCGAGCCGTGGGAGCGCCACACCATGATGGACGAGGAGAAGAAGGCGTTTTATGAATTCCACGCCTGCATGATGGAGCCATGGGACGGCCCGGCTTCGATCACCTTCTCGGACGGCCAGCAAATCGGCGCGGTGCTCGACCGCAACGGCCTGCGCCCGAGCCGATATTATGTGACCAAGGACGATCTTGTCATCATGGCTTCCGAAGTCGGTGTCATTCCCGATCTGGATCCCCTCACCATCGTGAAAAAAGGCCGCCTGCAGCCGGGCCGCATGTTCCTCGTGGACATGAAGGAGGGCCGCATCATTCCCGATGAGGAAATCAAGAAGCGCGTTTATTCCGCCAAGCCCTACAAAAAGTGGCTCGATGAAAACCGCCTTTTCCTCAAGGACCTGCCGGAAGCCAAAGCTCCGAAAGCCGTGGAAGAGGATCGCGTGCTCCAGCGCCAACTCGCCTTCGGCTACACCTACGAGGACCTGCGCATGCTGCTCGGACCCACGGCTTCCACCGGCGTCCAGCCCATCGCCTCGATGGGCAACGACACGCCGCTCGCCGTGCTTTCCGACAAGCCGAAGCATCTCTATCAGTATTTCAAACAGATCTTCGCCCAGGTCACCAACCCGGCGCTCGACTGCATCCGCGAGGAACTCGTCACCGCCACCGAGACATTTATCGGCTCCGAGGGCAACCTTCTCGATCCCGGCCCGCACAGTTGCCGCATGATCCGTTTGGATCATCCGCTGCTCGACAACAAGCAGCTCGCCAAACTCCGCGAAATCAAACGTGACGGTTTCGAGGCCACCACGCTCCACGCGCTTTTCCCCGCCGATCAGGGCGGCAAGGGATTGGAAGCGGCGTTTGCCAAACTCTGCAAGTCCGCCGATGCCGCCATCGCCGCCGGATGCAACATCCTGATCCTATCCGACCGCAACATCAGCGCCGCCAATGCCGCGATGCCCACTTTGCTGGTGATGGGTGGTTTGCATCATCACTTGGTGCGCGCCGGCACCCGCACGCGGGTTTCCATCATCCTCGAAACCGGAGAGGCCCGCGAGGTGCACCACTTCTCCACCCTCATCGGTTATGGAGCGGATGCCATCAATCCCTATCTGGTCTTCGATTCCATCCACCGGATGATCAAGGACAACATGCTCGACATGGATTTCGACAAGGCGGTTTACAACTACCTCAAGGGATCCATCAAAGGCGTGGTGAAAACCATGGCCAAGATGGGCATCTCGACGGTCGCCTCCTACCGCGGCGCACAGATTTTCGAAACCATCGGCCTGAGCACCGAGCTGGTGAACAAATACTTCACCGGCACGTCCAGCCGCTGCGAGGGATCTGACATCGACGCCGTGGCCGAAGAAGCGCTCATCCGCCATCGTGTGGCCTTCCCGGATCGCCATATCGAGACCGAGGAACAGGCACTTGATTCCGGCGGCATGTATCAATGGCGCAAAGACGGCGAGTTCCATCTCTTCAATCCGGAAACCATCCACCTGCTCCAAAAAGCGGTGCGCACCGGCAGTTATGATGTTTTCAAACAGTATGCGGGCAAGGTCAATGACCAGAGCGCCAACCTCTCCACGCTGCGCGGCCTGATGAAGTTCAAGGCAAGACGCCAGCCGATCCCGCTTGAAGATGTCGAACCGGTCGAAGCGATCACCAAGCGTTTCAAAACGGGAGCCATGTCCTACGGATCGATCTCGCAGGAGGCCCACGAAACACTCGCCATCGCCATGAACCGCCTCGGCGGCAAGTCAAACACCGGCGAGGGCGGCGAGGATCCGGAACGCTTCATCCCGCTTGCCAATGGCGACAGCAAACGCTCCGCCATCAAACAAGTCGCGTCCGGCCGCTTCGGCGTCACCAGCGAATATCTCGTCAATGCGGATGAGATCCAGATCAAGATCTCGCAGGGAGCCAAGCCGGGCGAAGGCGGCGAACTGCCCGGCTCCAAAGTCTATCCATGGATCGCCAAGGTCCGCCACTCGACGCCGGGCGTCGGTCTCGTTTCCCCTCCCCCGCACCATGACATCTATTCGATCGAAGACCTCGCGGAGTTGATTCATGACCTGAAGAACTCCAACCCGCGCGCCCGCATCAACGTGAAGCTGGTGGCGGAAGTCGGAGTCGGCACCATCGCCGCGGGCGTCGCCAAGGCGCACGCGGATGTCATCCTCATCGCCGGTCACGACGGCGGCACGGGCGCTTCTCCATCATCCTCCATCTTCAACGCCGGCGCTCCATGGGAACTCGGCCTCGCCGAAACCAACCAGATCCTCCTGCTCAACGATCTGCGCTCGCGCGTCGTGCTCGAAACCGACGGCCAGCTCAAGACCGGCCGCGATGTGGCGATCGCCGCGCTGTTAGGTGCCGAGGAATTCGGCTTCGCCACCGCGCCGCTCGTATCCGTCGGCTGCCTGATGATGCGCGTCTGCCAGAAGAACACCTGCCCGGTCGGAGTCGCCACCCAGGATCCCAAGTTGCGCAAGAACTTCATGGGCAAGCCCGAGCACGTCGTCAACTTCATGACCTTCGTCGCCATGGAACTGCGCGAGATCATGGCCGAACTCGGCTTCCGCACCATCGATGAAATGGTCGGACATGTCGATTGCCTCGACACCCAGGAAGCCACCGAACACTGGAAGGCCAGCGGCGTGGATCTCACGTCCATCTTCCACAAGCCGGATGTCGGCGAAGAAGTCGGTGCCTTCTGCACGAAAATCCAGGACCATGGCCTTGAGAAGTCGCTCGACATGACGATGCTGCTCAAGCTCTGCAAGCCCGCCATCGAGCGCGGCGAGAAAGTCCGCGCCGAGCTTCCGATCATCAACATCAACCGCGTGGTCGGCACCATCACCGGCAGCGAACTCACACGCAAACACGGCGGCCAGGGACTTCCCGAAGACACGATCCACCTCAAGTTCCACGGCAGCGCGGGCCAGTCGCTCGCCGCCTTCTGCCCGCCGGGCATGACCTTCGAACTTGAGGGCGATGCCAACGACTACGTCGGCAAAGGTCTCTCCGGCGCCAAGCTGATCATCTACCCTCCCAAAGGCTCGACATTCAAGGCCGAGGAAAACATCCTCATCGGCAACGTCGCGTTTTACGGAGCCACCACCGGCAGCGCCTACATCAACGGCATCGCCGGCGAGCGCTTCTGCGTGCGCAACTCCGGCGTCAAAACCGTCGTCGAAGGCGTGGGCGACCACGGCTGCGAATACATGACCGGCGGACAAGTCATCGTGCTTGGCGAGACCGGGCGCAACTTCGCCGCGGGCATGTCCGGCGGTGTCGCTTATGTTTATGACATCGACGGCCTGTTCGAGAAACGCCTCAACAAGGAGATGGTCAACCTCTACCGCCTGATCGAGTGCGGCGACGCGGACATCGCCAAGGTGAAGGCCGAGATTGAAAAACACGTCGAACTCACCGGTTCCGCACGCGGCAAATTCCTCTTGGACAACTGGGATGCCGAGCTGCCCAAGTTCTTCAAAGTCTTCCCGCGCGACTACGAGCGCATGCTCGAGTGTTTCCGCAAGGTCGAGGAACAGGGCCTCTCCGGAGAAGAAGCCGCCATGGCCGCCTTCGAGGAAAACCTCAAGGACCTCTCACGCGTGGGAGGCAACTGATCCCTGTTTCAAATTTCAAATATCAAATCTATATCACAATGGGCAAGCCTACCGGATTCATGGAAATCCCGCGCAAGACGGATTCCGAACTCGCACCGATCGAACGTCTGAAAAACTGGCGGGAATTCAAAATCCACGGCAACGACAAGGAACGCGCCGCCCAGGGCGCGCGCTGCATGGACTGCGGCACTCCATTCTGCCATACCGGCCACATCGTTTCCGGCATGGCCTCCGGCTGCCCGATCAACAACCTGATCCCCGAGTGGAACGACCTCATCTTCCGCGGCCGTTGGAAGGAAGCACTGGAGCGTTTGCACAAAACCAATAATTTCCCCGAGTTCACCGGCCGTGTCTGCCCCGCTCCTTGCGAAGGCTCATGCGTGCTCGGAGTGATCGAACCGCCCGTCACCATCAAGAACAACGAGTGCGCCATCATCGACAAGGGCTTTGAAGAAGGCTGGGTCACGCCGCGCATTCCGGAGAAGCGCACCGGGAAAAAAGTGGCCGTCGTCGGCTCCGGCCCGGCGGGACTTTCATGCGCCGATCAACTCAACCAGGCGGGCCATGCCGTCACCGTCTTCGAACGCGCCGACCGCATCGGCGGCTTGCTCATGTATGGCATCCCCAACATGAAGCTTGAAAAGGAGGAAGTCGTGCAGCGCCGCGTCAACCTGCTCGCGGAGGAAGGCATTGTTTTCAAAACCGGCGTCCACATCGGTCATGACAACGAGTGGACGGCGGACAAGCTCCGCAAGGACTTCGACGCCATCGTGCTGTGCTGCGGCGCCACTCTCGGCCGCGACCTGCCGGTCGAAGGCCGCGATGCGAAGGGTGTTCACCTCGCGATGGAATTCCTAACGGACAACACCCGCTATCAGCTCGACCATCAATTCGACGGCACCATCCCCGCGCTCAACGCCAAGGATAGGGACGTCGTCGTGATAGGCGGCGGCGATACCGGCACAGACTGCGTGGGCACCAGCCTGCGCCACGGCTGCAAGAGCGTGATTCAACTCGAAATCATGCCCAAGCCGCCGATGGAACGCGCCGCCGACAACCCGTGGCCCGAGTGGCCCAAGGTTTACAAGATGGACTACGGCCAGGAAGAGGCCGCCGCGGTGCAGGGCCAGGACCCGCGCCAGTATCTCATCCAGACCAAACGTTTCCTCAAGGACGACGCCGGCAATCTAACCGGATTGGAAATCTGCGACATTGAATGGGTTCACGAAAACGGCCGCTACATGCCGAAGGAAAAACAAGGCACCGCCCGCACCATCCCCGCACAACTTGTGCTGCTGGCGATGGGTTTCCTCGGACCCGAACAGGAAGTCGTCAAACAGTTCGCACTCGAAACCGATGCCCGCTCCAATGTGAAGGCCGAGCACGACAAATACACGACCAATGTTCCGGGTGTCTTCGCCGCGGGTGACATGCGCCGCGGCCAGTCGCTCGTCGTCTGGGCCATCAACGAAGGCCGCGGAGCCGCCCGCGAGTGCGACCGCTTCCTGATGGGCGTGACGAACCTGCCGTGAGGTTTCACGGCCAGGTCCAGACCACGGGGAAGGCGGCACGGTAGAAACGCTTCGAACCGTTGGCGGGAAACGTGTAGGTTTTCGTCGTGCTGCCGCCGGAGACAAATGGTTCGTTGATCGACAAATCCTCCACCCACGGTATCTGGAGATTGGCAGAGCCCAGGATGGACCCCGCGCGATCCAAAGGGATATTCGCCAACTGCATCTGCACGTTGCCGCCGCTGAGGGACATGCTGTTTACCCTGATCGGCGAAATGATCTGTTGAAAGAATTCAGCCAGGTGCATCTGGAACTTTGCGGTGGGGTGATAATCGTCCCAAAATACATATTGGGCGCCCAGGCCATTGAGGGCGGAATCACCGGAATCGATGCCCCCCGCGTTCAAGTCATTGAAATTGATCATTCCAAAAGCCCCCGGACTGGCCAGCACCTGCTCGAAGAATGCGAATGTGTCCGGAACGATGATTTCAAGACCCGGCTTGCCCACCATCGCGCCGATCATGGCGGTTTTGAATTGTTGGTTGTAGGCGATGATGCGCTGGCGGGCGAGCGTGCGGTCGGTGGAAAGGAAAGCATTGTAGAAGGGAACTCTCATGATATCCACAGCGTTGGGCATGAGGATTTTTCTGGCTCCTTTGTTATAGAGGGTGGTGATTGCCGTCAGATGATTTGCAATTGAAGTGCTTGCAAGCGTGTTCCAAGGAGCGGGATCCGTCCAAGGTGTTGGCTGGTCACCGGTGAAGTTCACATAATCCGCATTATTACTCCACACAATGAACAGCGATGTGGCGGCATCGGCCGGAGCGGTGAAATTGTTGACGTTGGCAATCAATACGCTGCTGTCACTCTCGAAATTCGAGATGTTCTTCGTTGTATCGAAGGTCACACCCTGCCAATCGGACATTACTTCAACAAACACCCTACCGTTGCAAAAACGGTTGCCGTAATAACTCAAGGCAAGGCCGGTCGGAGTGTTGTTGGTATTGCTCACGCCATCGCCAAACACGTAGATCGAAGAGAATCCCGCCAAAGCGTGAGGACTGATTAAAACCGACAAACCCAGCGCCAGCCGGGCGTTTCGCAGATGATGTCGAATCATGGTCATGATGGGAGCGGCTGGAAATCCTCCTTGACCCGGAGGAATGACCGAACTATTCAAATTTCCTGATTTTTGGCAATACTTGGATTTTAAATTTTGCTCCACGATTTCCATCCCGCTTCCTGCGTTCCAACTTGGCGTTTCATGCCGAGGCGGGGTGACCGCTTCGGAAAAATTCCACTTCCCGGCATCTTCATCATCGCGCTGTTCGCAGCCTCAAATCATCTGGAGGCCAATGGTTTCCGGCTGGTGAGCCAGGACGCGCTGGCGGCGGCGCGGGGTGAAGCTTTCGCAGCCACGGCGGACAACCCATCGGCCATCCACTACAATCCGGCGGGCATCAGCCAGCTCGATGGATTTCAGGTTCGCACCGGGGTGTATGCCCTCCATTTCGAGCCGACCTTCACTCCACCCGCGGGCACGGTGACGACTCCCTTCGTCACCAACAAGACCCATGACATCAAGGAACAGGATGCCATCGCCCCGCATCTTTATGCAACTTATGCGTTGCCGGAAACTCCGCTCACGGTGGGACTCGGAGTTTACGCGCCGCATGGGGCGGCAGTCGAATGGCCGCAGGATACCGGCTTCCGCGCGGTGGCGGTGGATGGCGAACTGACTTACCTGCGAGTGAATCCGGTGGCCTCGTTGGAAATCCGGCCCGGACTCTCGTTGGCCGCCGGCCTCATGATCGACCACGCCGAGACCAAACAAGGCCAGGGACTCAGCCGCAGGACGAACACAGGAGATGAGTTTCGTTTCGAGGGCGACGCATGGACGGCGGGCTACAACATGGGCCTGCTGTGGCAGATCAACGAACAATGGTCGGTCGGGGCCAGCTACCGCAGCAAAAGCCAACTCAACTTTGATGGCAATACCGATATCGTGCAACCACCCTTCCAACCTGCGGGGACGGGTGCTCAGATGGAATTGGAGTTTCCCGCGACTTGGGTGATGGGCGTTTCCTACCGGCCGACGAAGCAGTGGAACATCGAATTCAACGCCGACTACACCGAGTGGAGTTCCATCGATACCACGACAATTTTCCAAGACGAGAAACCGCGCAGCGGCGTGCAGCAAAACATCCCGGTCACACTGGGCTGGAAGAACAGTTGGATACTCAAGTGCGGTGCCACCCGGTTTTTCGATGATGGCTGGCGGGCCAGCGCCGGATACGTGTTCAACGAAAACTCGGTGCCTTCCGCCTTCTACTCGCCGCTGGTCGCCGATCTTGACCGCCACTTTTTCACCGTGGGGATGGGACGCGATTGGTCGCGCTACAGCCTCGACCTCGCCTATCAATACGGCTTCGCCCCCACACGCACCGTGACCGGCAGCGTCACCACTTCAAAACCCGGCAACTTCGCCGGGCAGAACGGCAATGGCAGATACGACTTCGAGAGCCACGCGCTGTTGCTCTCCTTCGGGGTAAAATTCTGATTGCCTGCAAAGTATTTTGGGTTTCCAAAGCACCCGAAAACCCAAGATATGGTGGATCAGATTAATTACAACCACCGCATATTGGGCCGTTCCGCCGGATGCGTTGCAGATCGCTGGATCGAGGCCTAGGTTTCCGAACGCCCATTTCCCTCTCGGGCGAAATTCCCAACTCCTGTCACCATGTATCTCAAAACTCTGGAAATCCACGGCTTCAAGTCCTTTGCGGACAAGACCGTCTTTGAATTCGCCGAAGGCGTGACCGGCATCGTCGGTCCCAACGGCTGCGGCAAATCGAACGTCGTCGATGCCATCCGCTGGGTGCTCGGCGAAACCTCGGCCAAGGCCCTGCGCGGTGGAGAAATGGCCGACGTCATTTTCAACGGCACTGAAAAACGCAAGCCGCTGGGCATGGCGGAAGTCACGCTGACGATGGCCGACTGCGAAGGACCGCTGAAAGTGGATTTCAACGAGGTGGCCATCACCCGCCGGGTGTTCCGCGATGGCAAATCCGAATACCGGATCAACAACACGCTCTGCCGCCTCAAGGACATCCATGACATGCTGATGGATACCGGCATCGGACGGACTGCCTATTCGATCATGGCGCAGGGGCAGATCGACCAGATCCTTTCCTCCAAGCCCGAAGAACGCCGCGCGGTCTTCGAGGAAGCCGCGGGTATCACGAAATTCAAGCGAGAGAAAAAAGAAGCGCTGCGAAAACTCGAATACACCGAGGCCAACCTGCTGCGGGTTTCCGACGTGCTCGCCGAACAGGAGCGCCGCATGAACTCGCTCAAGCGCCAGGTCGCCAAGGCCCGCCGCTATCAGGCGCTGGCCGCGGACACGCGCGTGCTCGACACGCATTTGAGCCACCGCAGATATGTCGAGCTTACAGCGGAGCGCGACGAGCTGACGGTTTCGATGCGCGGACTCGAAGTGCGCGATACGGAGTTGGAAAGGATGCTTCCCGCCAAAGAAGAAGCCGTGGCCACCGCCCGCGCCGCAGCACGGACCTTCGAAGGCGAACTCGCCGAGCTGCGCGGCCGATTGAACGAGCACCGCAACGCGCTCAACTCCGCCGAGGGCCGCATGGCGTTCAACGAGGAGCGCAAGGCCGAACTCGAAAGCCGCATCCGCCAGAACCACGAGGACATTTTCTCCACCCGCGAGAAACTCGCCCAGCAGGAGTTCGACTTCATCGCCGCCAACGAATCGCTCGACCAGCTCAGCCGCCTGATCGCGGAAAAGGAACTGCAGCTCGCCGAGCAGGAAGCCCGCACTCAAAACACCCGCGACGAACGCGAGCGCATCGAGTCCGCCCTGCGTGAAACCCGCGGCGAGGCGAACCGCACGCAGACGCTCATCGCCACGCTTCAGGCGAAGATCGAGAGCGCTCTTTCCCAACTCGAAGGCACGCGCGAGCGCGCCCGCCAGCTTGCGGATGAAGAGCAAAGACTTAACATGGAGCTTGAGGAATTCCGCGCCGAGCAATCACGCATCGCCGGCGAGGTGGAAAGCACCGGTTCGCAACTTGGCGAGCTTGAGGAAGCCTTCCGCAGTTCGGAGCGTTCCTATCAGCACACGCGCGGCGATCTCGATGCGGCACGCACCGCCGCCATCGAGTCGAACAGGATCCTCGCCCAGCGCTCGGCGCGTTTCGAAGCCGTGCGCCAACTTGTCGAAAGCGGCGAAGGCTTTGAAAAAGGCACGCAGAACGTGCTGCAAGGCCTGGGTGATGCGGAGCAATTCAAACCCGGCATCCATGGCGCGCTCGCCTCCTTCATCGAGGCGGACAACACCTGCGCCCGCGCCATCGAAGCCGCGCTCGGCACCCACCTTCATGCCGTGCTCGTGCAGGACCAGTCCGCCGCGGAGGCCATCATCGAGCGCCTCACCGAAAAACAGCTCGGCGTCGCCGCCATCCTGCCGGAGACCTTCGTTCCCCACGCCAAGGGCACGCAGATGGAGTCCCTCCCCGAAGGCGCCACCGCATGGGCGCTGGACCGCATCAAGTCCGACAAGCGGATTTCCGGAGTGATCGAGCGTTTGTTAGAGAAGGTGCTCATCGTTCCCAACCTCAGCACGGCCCTGCGCCTGCGTTCGAACCATCCGGGCGTCACCTTCGCCACGCTCGCCGGCGTATTGCTCGGCGGCGAAGGCATGTTGCGCGGCGGCGCTTCCAAAGAAGGCTCCACCTCCGTGCTCGAACTGCGCAATGAACTGCGCTCGCTCGAAGCCGAAGTCGCCTCTCTAACATCCGCCGACGAAGCCGCCCGCAACCGCGTGGGCGAACTTGAGACGAATCTCGAACGCCTGCGCGAGGAAGTCGAAGTTTCCCGCGAGCGCCTGCAACGCCAGAAAGTCGAACTCTCCACGTTGCAAGGCCAGCTCAGCCTCGCCACACGCGAAGTGGAGAATTTCGAAACCAAGGCCGAAAACGTCCGTTGGGAACGCGGCGAACTCGAAAAACGCGAGCAATCCGCCGCCGAAGGCCGCGAACAGATGGAAGGCGAACTTGCCTCCTCGCGCGAACGCCTTGAAGCGCTCGAAACCGAAGCGCGTCGCCTGCAATCTGAGTCCGACTCCGCCGTCCACCGCGAGCAGCAACTCAACGCCACACTCAGCGAACTGCGCACCGAACTCGCCGTCGAGCGCCGTGCCAAACAGGCCGCCGAGGAACAGCAGAAACCGATGGAGGCCCGCCTTTCGGAACTGCGCGAAGTTTCCATCCGCCGCGAAACCGAAATCGAATCGTTCAACCAGCGCATCGAGGGAGCCATCGCCGAAAACGCGCGCCTCGCCGAGGAATGCGAAACCCACCGCGCCGAAGTCGAAGACCTTCAGGTGGAAATCGAGTCCCGCGCCGCCGGTCGCGCGGAATTGATGGAAGCCATCGAAACCGCCGAGACCCAGCTCGCCGCCGTGCGCCGCGATCACGCCAAGATCGCCGAGCAGAAAGGCCGCGAGGAAGTCGCCGCCACCAAACTCGACCTGCGCCTGGAAAACCTGACGAACATGATTCAGGAGCGCTATCAGATCGATCTCGCGACTTTCGAGCCGGATGCCCACGCGCTGCTCGCCAGCATCGCCTCACAGAAAGCCCTGCAGGCCCGCAGCGGCAGACAGGTGATCGTCGAATCAGACTCGTCCGATATGTCAGACTCTTCCGACGACGACATGCCAACCGTCGTCGTGGACGGCACCGCCGATGACATCGAAATCCCCGGCGACACCACCGGCGAGCCGGACTGGAGTTTCGTCGAAATGATCGTCACCGACATCAAGCGCCGCCTTGATGCGATGGGTCCCGTCAATCTCGACGCCATCGAGGAGTTCGAGGAGCTTGAGGAAAGATATAACTTCCTCCGCAACCAGCACGACGACCTCGTCGCATCGAAAACCGAACTGCTCGAAGTCATCGAGCGCATCAACGTCGAGACCCAGCGCTTGTTCGCCGAAACCTTCGCCCAGGTGCGCATCAACTTCCAGGAGATGTTCAAGGAACTCTTCGGCGAGAAAGGCCAGGCCGACCTCACATTGCTCGATGAAAACGATCCGCTCGAATCCGGCATCGAAGTCATCGCCAAGCCGCCGGGCAAGAAACTCCAGTCGATCACGCTGCTATCCGGTGGCGAGCGCTCGATGACGGCCGTCGCGCTGTTGTTCTCGATCTACATGATCAAGCCCAGCCCCTTCTGCGTGCTCGACGAGTTGGACGCCCCGCTCGACGAATCCAACATCGGCCGCTTCATCAAGGTGCTTGACCGCTTCATCGACCGCTCGCAGTTCATCATCGTCACCCACTCCAAGCGCACGATGAGCCGCGCCGACGTGATGTATGGCGTGACGATGGAAGAGTTCGGAGTTTCCAAACCCGTCGGCATGCGCCTCACCAGCGCCGACGAGTCGAAATCCGGCGAAACAAAATCCGCCGCGCAAAAAGCCGCACTCAGGCTGGACGCGGAATAAACAATCTCCCGACAGGAGAGGGAACGGGGGTGGAGCATCGGGTCCGGGTGGATCCTGCTCCACCCTCAATTACCAAACGATCTCCCTCACGGTTCCTCAATCCCCTCTTCGATCACCTCATGCGACTCAACCGGTATCGCCCGGATCGGACGCGGGGGCTGGGTTGATTCCTGATCGCGGTATTCGTCATCTGGATTTGTATCATCTTCCAACGGTTCCACCGGCAGGGCCTTGAGCGGCGCGTCATTGCCGGGCGGACGACTGTATCCCTCGCTGGGTGGAGGAAGCTCGCCCTCGGGTGCGATCACCGCAGCGGGAGCCACCACACCCTCGGATTCATCAATCACAACCAGCGCCTTCTGCGGCGGCGCGATGGTATCCTTGATGTCATCCTTGATGCCTTCGAAGAACTTCTTCACCATCGGCGCGGCCATGCGTCCGCCGGATACCTTTTCGTTGGGACGACCTTCGTAAAGCACCGCGAAAGAGTATCGCGGATTGTCCTCGGGCAGAAATCCCGCGAACCATGCGAGCCGCTGGTTTTTCGCCTTGGGTCCCCACTGCGCGGTGCCGGTCTTGCCACACAACTTGGTATAACTCAGCGCCGCACTGCGACCGGTGCCGCCACCGCCGTTGACGGTCTCGGACATGCCCTCGCGCACGACCTCCACCGCATGGGGCTCGAGTCCGAGCCAGTTCTTGCGCTCCGGGATCGGCGCCAGCACCACGCGCCCGCGGGTGTCCTGCACCTGGCGTACGAGATGGAGTTTCGGCAACGCGCCGCCGTTCGCGATGCCCGCCATCGCCTGCGCCACTTGCAGTGGCGATGCAAGCAGGCTGCCCTGTCCGATCGACAAGTTCGCGGTGTCGCCATCAAGGATCCGGCGCTTCTCGTGCTTGAGCATCCATTCGTCGTTGGGCACGTTGCCCGGTGTCTCGCCGATCAACGGGAGTCCGCTGCGTTCGCCGAAACCGAGCCGTCTGGACAAGCCCAGGAAAACCGACGGTCCGGTCTCGATGCCCACCTGATAGAACCAAGTGTTGCATGAGCGGGCGATGGCGCGTTTCACGTTGATGTCACCTTCGGGTGTCTTCGACCAGTTGTTGAATGTGTGGTTGCCGATGGTGATGGCGGCCGGGCAGTAAATCGTGGAGTCCTCCGTCACCACGCCATTGTTGAGCGCTGCAAGGGCGACAATCGGTTTGTATGAGGAAGCCGGCGGATAGGCCGATTGGAACGCGCGCCCATACAATGGAGTCGCGGGGTCTTCGTTGAGCGCCTTGAACTCCGCATCGCTGATGCCCGGAATGAAACGGTTGAGATCAAATGAGGGCCGCGAGGCCATCACCAGCACCTCGCCGGTGATCACGTCGATCACCACAAAGGCGCCGCGTTTGCATCCATCGCGCAGGGTTTTCTCCGCCAGCAACTGCCATTTGAGATTGAGCGAGGAAACCAATGTGCCGCCCGGCCGGGGACGCTTGACTTGTTCCTCCAGCAGCTTGTTGCCGTTCTCATCAAACAACAACTTCTTCATTCCGGGTTCACCCGTGAGCTGGCTGTCGAAAATTTTCTCCAAACCCGCGCGGCCTTCGGATTCCTCCCACAACGGCTCGTTGAAATTGATCGGGCCGGTGGGAAGTTTCCCCACGCTGCCGGAGTAGCCGAGGATGTGCGCGGCCAGCTCGCCATGCGGATAATACCGGCGGTAAACGGGATGAAGGATCAGACCGGAACTGAGTTTGGACTCCAGCCCGCGAGCCTCCTTCTCCCCCATCTGCCCGGAAACCAGCAAGGGCAGCCAGCGGCGGTGGCGGTAGTGATCGAACAATTCGTCGTCGGAAAAAACCGTTAGATTTCCGATCAACGGTGCCAGCGTGTTGAGCCGGGCGCGCGCCCAGTTGATCACGAAACCGCGGTCCGCATTCTCGAACTGCGGGTATTGCAGCGCCACCTGATAGGCCACCTGGTTCTGCGCCATCGGCTCGCCCTCGCGGTCCACGATCAAGCCGCGCGGCGCGGGAATTTTCAGCGTGATGGTGCGCGCGTCCTTGCGGGTGATGATCGCCCCGTCCGACGCGCTGCGCGTCACGGGAGCCTTCGTTGACGGACCGGTGCTGGCCAGCGCGGAACCCGCCGGGTCCTGCGCGGCGGCCACCGGCCAAAGAAGCACCGCGGCCAGCGGCATGCGGCGGATGAATAAAGGCGTCACCATGAATACGCCGGCAAGCTAGCCGCGGACCGCCACCGCTGCAATCCTCAATCCCGGCAGCAAAGTGTTGCCGTCCCGCCCCTTGCCGTGGACAATCCGCCCGCCCGGCCAACGCGCCATGCCCTTCCCCATGAAAATCATAAGTGGAACCGCCCACCGCTCGCTCGCAGAGCGCATCGCCGACAACCTCGGCCAACCCCTCGCCGACGTCCAAGTCACCGCGTTTCCCGACGGCGAGACCTTCGTTAAAATCAATGAAAACATCCGCGGCGAGGATGTTTTCATCATCCAGCCGAGCTGCCCGCCCACCAATCACAACATCATGGAGCTGCTCATCATGGTGGATGCCGCGCGCCGCGCCAGCGCCGAACGCATCACTGCCGTGATGCCGTTTTTCGGCTACGCGCGCCAGGACCGCAAGGACCAGCCGCGTGTTCCCATCACCGCCAAACTCGTCGCCAACCTGCTCACCTCCGCCGGCGTCAGCCGCGTGCTGACCATGGATCTCCACGCACCGCAGATCCAGGGCTTCTTCGACATTCCCGTCGATCATCTCTACGCCAAACCCGCGCTCATCGGCTACCTGCGCGAGCGCCACCCGGACCCCTCCAACCTCACAGTTGTCTCGCCTGATGTGGGCGGCGTGAAAATGGCGCGCGCCTATGCCGAGGCCCTCGGCGCGGAACTCGCCATCGTCGCCAAACACCGCATCAACGCCACCCAGGTCGAGGCCATGAACGTCATCGGCGAGGTCGAGGGCCGCGACGTCCTGCTGGTGGACGACATGACCGAAACCGCCGGCACCCTGATGGCCGCGGCGGACATTCTGAGGAAACATGGCGCGAAAAGCATCTATGCCGGAGTTTCCCACGCCGTTCTCGGAGAAATCGCCCACCAGCGCATCCGCGATTCCGTCATCGAGGAAGTCATCACCACCGATTCCGTGCCGCAGGCCGCCGGCCCCAAGGTTCACGTCGTCGGCATCGCGCCGCTGCTGGGCGAGGCCATCCGCCGCATCCACAGCGGGCATTCCATCACCACGCTTTTCACCTTCTGAAACCGCGCGAAGCCGGGAAAACTTTGTTGCATTGCATCCCTCCGCATGCTGTTCTCCGCCCGCGGTCGCCGGACCGCACAACATGCGCGCGTGGCGGAATTGGTAGACGCGCTAGATTCAGGTTCTAGTAGGGGCAACCCTGTGGAGGTTCGAGTCCTCTCGCGCGCACCATTTTTCCCAAACTCGCCGCGCCATGCTTGATATCCGCGTTATCCGCGAAAACCCCGCCCTTGTCGAAGAACGCCTCAAACTGCGCGGAGGCGAACACTGGAAACTCGTCGCCGCCGTGCTTGCCTGCGATGAAACACGCCGCAAGGCCGAGACCGACAAACAACACCTCCAGAATCAGCGTAAAACGATTTCCAAAGAGATCGGCATGCTGAAGGCCAAGGGCGAGGACACCTCCCCCATCGAGGCCCAGGTCCGCGCCATCAACGAGCAGATCACCGCGTTGGACGTGCGCGCCGAAGATGCCGCCGCGGAGCAAAATGACCTGCTGCTCAACATCCCCAATCTCACGCACGACGCCTGCCCCGTCGGCTCCGATGAAGGCGCCAATCCCGTCGTCCGCGAATGGGGCGACAAGCCCGACATTGCCAATCCCAAAGACCACGTCGAACTCGCGCTGCAACACGGCCTGATCAACTGGGACGACGGCACCCGCATCGCTGGCTCCGGATTTGTCGTTTATCGCGGCAGGGGCGCGCGACTCGAACGCGCCCTCATCAACTTCCTGTTAGACACGCAAACGGCCAACGGCTACGATGAGGTCAACGTCCCCCATCTCGTGAAACGCGAGTGCATGGAAGGAACCGGCCAACTTCCGAAGTTCGAGGATGACATGTATGGCACCGATGCAGGCGACGATGGCATCAACAACCTCTTCCTCGCCCCCACCGCCGAGGTTCCGGTGACCAACCTCTACCGCGACACCCTTCTCACCGAAGCCGACCTGCCGCTGAAAATGGCCGCCTACACCCCCTGCTTCCGCCGCGAAGCAGGTTCCGCCGGACGCGAAAACAAGGGCATCATCCGCATGCACCAGTTCGACAAGGTGGAACTCGTCCAGATCGTCCACCCGGACCACGGCTTCGAAGTGCTCGAACAACTCACGGCACACGCCGAGTCGATCCTGCAGAAACTCGGCCTGCATTACCGGACCATTGAACTCTGCACCGGCGACATCGGCTTCTCATCGACCAAGACCTACGACATCGAAGTCTGGGCCCCCGGCCACGGCAAGTATCTGGAAGTTTCAAGCTGCTCCTGTTTCACCGACTACCAGGCCCGCCGCATGAAACTCCGATTCAAGGACGCCGAAGGAAAAAACCGCTTTCCGCACACGCTCAACGGCTCGGGCACCGCACTGCCAAGATTGTATGTCGCGCTGTTGGAACAATGCCAGCAGCCTGATGGATCGATCAGGATTCCGGAAGCGCTTGTGCCTTATTTCGGAGCGAATGCGATAAGCTGAGGAGAGCCGCTACAATTCCACGACCCGGCAAACGCCGCCCGTGATGGTGAACCGCACATCCCGCCCGCAGAGCAGCGCTCCGAAGACACGATCCGAATCCTCCGCTTGGACCGCAGGCCGCGGATCGATAGCGAGAACTTCCCGGATCACAGCTTGGGCGCGTGGCGAAAGCTTTTCGAAGATCTCCACCACCTCATCCGCGAGTTCCACTTTCAGGCGCGGGATTTCATCACCCGCGAAACCGGCAGCCGCATCCGGGATGGATTCGGCATACGGCAGGTAGGGTTTGATGTCATAGACCGGCGTGCCGTCGATCAGATCCACGCCGCCTAACAGAAGCTCGTTCCCATCCACACCTTCCAGTTTAACCAAAGAAAGCCCGAGTGAGTTGGGCCGGAAGGTCGAGCGGCTGGCGAAGACTCCGACACGCCGGTTGCCGCCGAGGCGCGGCGGGCGGACGGTCGGCTTCCAGCCCTGCTCCGCGGTTTCGTGAAAGCCGAAGATCAGCCAGAGATGTGAAAAGCCCTCGATGCCACGGATCGCCTCCGTGCTGCGATACGTTTCATGAAACACCAGCCGTCCCCACGCGCTGGGACAAAGGCCCGGCTGGCGGGGAACTCCGAATTTCCCACCGAAACACGTGTGGACCGTGCCGATGGGTTCGAGAGTCATGGCTTGCGGAAACTCGTATCCTTCAGCGCGTCTTGAAGTGAACGCTGCTGCGGAGTTGGCCGTTCTCGCGACGCACGTTGATGGAGAGTTTGTCGAAGTCCTCCAAGGCGGCGGCGAGTTTGCGGACTTCCTCCATGTCATCCGGACTCATCGGAACGGCGTCGGGATTCTTGGCGAGCACATCAAGCGTTTCGGTGGCGAATTTGGCGAGCGCCGCGAAGTTCACATGCATGCGCAAGCCCTTGGCAGTTTCTCCAGTGCCTGCCTTGGCGAGCAGGTCGAGCGCCTGGTTTTTGGAGGTGGAGGCGGCGAACCATTCGTCGCCCACCGTCACGGATGGCATGAAGTCATCATTGAAAAACGGCATCGGGAAAAACCAGGTGGTGAAACCTCCGCGCTCGGAGCTGACCGGCTTCTGCATCGGAATCTCCTGACCTTGCATCCCGCCAACTTCCTTCAGAATGCCCGTGATGCCGACGTTCATCTGCTCCCATGATGCGGCGAGTTTCGAGCGATCCGACACCGACGACACCATGGACACCCTTGGAAACTTCGCGTCATCCGCCACGGCTTGCGGCACTCCCGGAATCGGCGGAACCGTGCCGCTGAGATCCACGATCAAGGCTGTTTCACCTCCAAGCCCGGCGCTGAAGTCGCCGCCGAGCGCGTCCCACATCTCGACAACGTGGGGACGGAATTTTCCATCAAACAAACCGAAGCCCTGTTTGAAATTCAGCATCGGCCCCTCCTCGATCGGCATGCCCGCCACTTTCGACGCCAGCGCGTAGGCGGTCTCCATCAGGGCTTCCACGAACTCCCGCGACTTCTCGTCGTATTGATCGTTCGATGTCATGTTGAGAAAGAGAGCGACGTCGCTGGCATTGCCCATCGAGGCGAGTTTGTTAGGCGCGTCCCAGTCGATCGCGCCGTTGTCGGTGCCGCCGTAACATTCGATCTTGAGACCCTCGTCGAAAAACGCCGCGAGTCCGAAACCATCCGTCAACGCCAGTTTGCGCAGCGCCGCCTCGCGCTCCGACACCATTCTCAGCAACGCCTCGAGATCGCGCGTGTCGCCGATTCCTTCGGCACCGGCGAATCCGTCGCGGAGGCCATCGGTGATGTCGGCGAGGCCGCTCACTCCGTCCATCATGCGGTTGAGGGATTCCTTGCGGCCATAAATCACGGCAGCGAGTTCCTTGGATGCGTGCGCGTCGCAGAAAGCCATCTCATCCCGGGCAACAAGTGATTTGCCGGTATCTTCGGCCAGCACCAGGTCATCCGCGGAGGAGCCGATGAAAAGCAGCGCGTAATCACCAACGATTCCGCTCAACACGACCAAATCCTTCTGCGCGATCGCCGCGATGAAACGATCCGCCATTTCCTTGTCCATCATCTCATCCAGATCGGAGCGATTTTCATCCAAGGTCTTGGAGACAACCGCGCCGGAAACTTTTCGTCCGGTGAATTTATGGCCGGCCTTCTCGACTTCCACCGTCCCGGCAATCTCGTCGCCAAACATGCCGAGGTTTTCAGCGAGCGCGGCGAGTTGCTGCGCCGCGGGTTCGCGGCCCGCTTCCGTCGTGCGGAATGCGAGGTACAGCGGCGGCATTTTCATTTTCTCAAACAAGGCCACGCCGGACTCGGGATCGGTGGCCATGTCGCGCAGCAGTTGTTCATTCATGCCGCTGCCCATCAGCATGGCGAGACTGTCGAAGTCTTCGGACTTCGCAGCTTCCACAAAGGCCTTGGCCAGCCCTCGCATTTGGAAATAAGTGCTGCGTCCGTTCAGCTTGAGAAGATGGGCTGTTTGCTCGCCCACCGGCTTGCCGAGCGCGATGGTGAACTCCTTGCCGAAAAGCGCGGAGGGACCGCTTGGTTCCGCCTCCCCGCCATCGGGAGTTTCCTCCTCCGGCGCATCGCCGAAGTTCATGCCCGTCTCGGTTTCGATGAGTTTCCAGAGCTTGGTGGATTTCACGCGCGACGCGGCCTTTGATCCATTGTGAAGGGACATCACGACTTCCGTGTCCTGCGGAAGATGTTTCACGAAACCCAGCATCTTGGCCCGCTCTTCCGCACTCAACGAAGCGGGTTTCACTGGCGGCTCGATCACCGGTGGCGTTACGACTGCCGGTTCACTTGCCGCGGGCGCGGCCTCGGGAGCCTTCGCCTCTTCCTTCTTGCCGCAGGATCCGAGGAAAATCATCGCGGGAACCATCAAACCGACTGCTGCTCGTTTCATCATGATGCAAGCAGGCTAAGGAGCGCCTCGCCACCCGCGCAAGCATTAAGAATGCGTCAATTTTCCGTGCTCTCCACGCTTGCCGGGCCCCTCCGGGAGCGTTACACGCCCGCCGTCATGGCCAAGAAACCAGTAGTATTCATCATTCGCGACGGCTGGGGTGTGAACCCCGGAGGCATGGAAACAGCGGAAAAAGACGGCAACGCCGTGTTGCTCGCAGACACGCCGTTCCACGACATGATGCTCGAAAAATACCCCAAAGGTTTCCTCAGCGCGTCCGGACTCGACGTCGGCCTGCCGCCCGGCCAGATGGGCAACTCGGAAGTCGGCCACCTCAACCTCGGCGCCGGCCGCATCGTCTATCAGGACCTCACCCGCATCAACAAGGCGATCGAGGAAGGCACGCTGGCAAACAATCCGGTCTTCACGGCAGCGCTCGCCAAAGCCAAATCATCGCGCCTTCATTTCATCGGCCTGGTTTCCGACGGCGGCGTCCACAGTCATCAGGACCAGCTCATCGCCATGATCCAACTCGCCAAACAAGCCGGCGTGAATGACATCATGATCCATGCCATCACCGACGGCCGCGACACCTCGCCCACCGGCGGCGAGGCCTACCTCGCCAAGGTCGAGGACGAGGCCGCCAAGTGCGGCGCGCGCATCGCCACCGTCATCGGCCGCTACTTCGCCATGGACCGCGACAAGCGCTGGGACCGCGTCAAACTCGCATGGGACGCCATCGTGCTCGGCAAGGGTGAGAAACGCGACGTGCTCACCAGCGAGGCCGCCGCAGATTACTACCGGCTCGACAAAACCGACGAGTTCATGCCCGCCATGGTTTTTTCCGAAGCGGACACTCAGCGCGTGCGCGACGGTGATGTCATCATCTTCTTCAACTTCCGCGCCGACCGCGCGCGTGAAATTTCCGACGCGTTTCTCAAAGCGGACTTCAATGGTTTCGACCGCATCGTCACGCCGCGAGTCCATTACGTCACTCTCACCGAATACGACGAGACCTATGAATGCCCGGCGATTTTCGCCTCCGAGAAACTCGACATGGTGCTCGGCGAAGCAGTCGCCGCCGCAGGCAAGAACCAGATGCGCATCGCCGAGACCGAGAAATACCCGCACGTCACTTACTTCTTCAACGGCGGCGTTGAAAAATCCAACCCCGGCGAGGACCGCGTCATCATCCCCTCGCCCAAGGACGTGCCGACTTATGATTTCAAACCCGAGATGAGCGCGCCGCAGGTCACCGAGACCGTGGTCGCCAAACTCAAGGACTACGATCTCGTCATCCTCAACTTCGCCAACCCCGACATGGTAGGCCACACCGGCGTCGTCGAGGCCGCGATCAAGGCTGTGGAAACCATTGATGCCGGCGTCAAGGCCGTCGTCGAGGAAACCCTGCGCCTCGGCGGCAAATTGTTGGTCACCGCCGACCACGGCAACTGCGAATACATGCGCAACCCCGACGGCTCGCCCAACACCGCGCACACCACCAATCTCGTGCATGTCGTCTATGTCGCCGAGGACGCCGCGGACTATCAGGTCAAGGACGGCATCCTCGCCGACGTCGCCCCCACCCTGCTCG
>Ga0315904_10003733_pt1 | contig 22164 bp, 13 predicted proteins | sample LakEriMetagenome_6_FD_203529 | JGI IMG/M metagenome (GOLD analysis project Ga0315904, IMG submission 203529) | Freshwater fungal communities from buoy surface, Lake Erie, Ohio, United States - Buoy 12 MA120 | ecosystem: Environmental > Aquatic > Freshwater > Lake | place: USA: Lake Erie, Ohio... | reverse complement strand
AGGTCGCCCGTTCCTTCACCGCCAGAGATGTCATCCTTACGCTGCAGTACCTGTTTGCCGTACGTGGCGCGCCGCAGTACATCCGCAGTGACAATGGACCCGAGTTTATCGCGAAGGAACTACAGACATGGTTGTCACAAGCGGCGGTTTGCACCCTGTACATTAAGAAAGCCAGTCCCTGGGAGAATGGATATATGGAGAGCTTTAACAGCCGCCTGTGAGATGAGCTGCTGAACCGAGAGCTATTCCTGAGCTTGGCCGAAGCCCAGGTTGTCCTCGACCTGTGGCGAGGTGAATACAACCAGCAGCGGCCACATGGCAGCTTGGGTTGGCAAACCCCGGCCGCCTTCGCGGCCCATTTAGAAGCACACCCGGCCGGGTCGTTCCCGGCCAGCCCGCCAGCTGAATCTCCGTTCGGGGCTGCGCCCCTCACTGCGATTCAGCTGGCGGAATAAACCCCTGATTCTCTCATTTAACTTGGTACAATCTTCGGGAGGGGTTCAGGGCTGGGACAGGCCCTGGAAGAAGCCGGTGACGACGATGCCGCCGATGAGCAGTTCATCAAGGCGATTAACTTGGGTGGTCCTCAGGAGTTAATCGACCTGGCCAAAACGCGGCGGACCAAGATTGCTCACCGAAACCTGCGGGCCGAGGTTGAATTCCGTCCGGATGTCGTGATGTACATCGCCGGTGCCCTGGAGCGGTTTGAATCCATGAGCCAGGATGACATCCAGAAACTGGGCTACGAGATTGCGGTGAAGGGCCAAAGCGGACTGGATATTAACGACCCGGCGCAGAAGTACACGCTCAGTTCGCTGCCCGGCAACTATAGCGGGCTGCACCTTTGTTCGATGATGTACGCGGCATTCAAGCAGTTCGCTCCCAAGCAGGATGTTGGCATCGATTTTTCAAAGGAATATGCGGCCGCACTGGGAATGCGGGGGGAGTAACAGCGATTAAAGGCTGGAGCGAGCGGATACGCAGGTAAACAGGGAATTACAAACCCGGCACCAAAGTTATGATGACGGGGATGACTACGTGCCTTGCTGCATAAGCAGCAGGGTTAAGCGTACAAATTAAATACCTCAGGGGCACGTACGGCCGTTCAGGGCCGAGTAGGCCCATTTGGAGCAAACGTCATGCTGTTGGAGGTTGGTGAATTCTGTAACCGCGTCGAGTCAGACCTCTCCGGGCTGGCTGATGACCTCCAGGAATGGGCTGGTAGATTCGGTGAAAGCGAGCGCCGGTCATGGATGCGTTCGCTACCCAAGTTGTCGATCGTGCTGGCCAAACCCGAGCTGAGCCGATTCCACCTTTCGTTAGGCCTGTCGGGCCATGTTGCCTTCGAATACCGTCTGCCGGCCAGCTCAGCCTGGTGCGATGCGGTGCTCCTGGGCAAATACGGTTTACAGCCCGCAGCAGTCGTACTTGAACTTAAAGATTGGGATGTTTCCGGAGACAGTCCAGGCCCTCGGGAAGCACTCATTACGCATCAGGGCAGGCTAACCCTGCATCCCTCCGATCAGGTTCGGGGTTACGTACAATACTGCCGGCGTTTCCATAGCGCGGTTGCTGACTACAACGCCAAAGTCGACGGCTGTGTGTACTTTACCAGCAATGCAAATCCTGCCGTTTACAGGTCCCCACCGCACGATCGGCTGGAAGCTGAATTTCCCGTATTCACAACGCTGGAGGGAAACACCAGCGAGCGGTTTGTTCCGTTTCTGAGAGAACGACTCGAGGAGCCTGACCCAAAATTTGCTGCTGCATTTGACCGGGGCGTCTATCGGCAAGACCGCAGCTTCGTACGTTACATTGCTTCAGCCATAAATGAATCGACTGACGCCGCGTTTGTCTTGCTCGATGAGCAGCGACATGGTTTTGAATACTGCCTCGCCGAGATCGAGAAACGGCTGGCCAAACACACCAGCGAAAAGCAAGTTATTATCGTCCAGGGCCCGCCCGGCTCGGGTAAGTCTGTCCTTGCGGCGCATCTCTGGGCTGCCTTGACACAGGACAGGCGGATCGACGGAAACGTGGTTCTTGTAACAACATCCAGTTGCCAGCGGAGTAACTGGGAGCACCTGTTCAAGCAGGTCACCGGCGATCAGGCTGGCGCGGGGGTTGTCGTCACTGCAAACCGGTGTAACCCCGGCCTTACGACGAACTGGATCAAGCAGGCGGAAAGGTCTGGCCATGTGGTTAATGTAACAACCTGGCAGGAGAATCTGCGGCTATTCAATCAAACCAATCAGCCAAAGGTCGCTGATGATACATTCAATGTAGCGATTGTGGATGAAGCGCACGCACTGATTGACCCAACTGCGCCCAACTCCGAGGGTGTACAGTCATCCGGATGGGGAATGGCGGCCGGCCCCCAAGCCTACCACGTGATGCGATGTTCTAAACTTTCGATCTTTCTGATGGATTCCGAGCAAAGTTATCGCGACAACGAGACAACCAAGCCGGCAGATATCGAAAACATGTCCCAGCTACTTGGGATCAAGACCCTCAGCACCCTGAGCCTGGAGGGAAATCAGTTTCGCTGCGGTGGTTCGGCAGCCTATGTAAACTGGCTCGACTGCCTTCTGAGCAGCCAGAGTGCCGAGACTCCGGCAGCAACTTGGAATCGTGCGAGTTACTCGCAAGGAACCTTCCAGCTGGAGATTGTGGACGATCCGCAGGCCCTCGACGAGCAGTTGGCCGCGAAATGGCAAAAGGGACGGAGCGTGCGCCTGGCCGCAACTTACGCCCGCAAGTGGGTTACCAAAACCGTCTCCAAACCGCACGTACTCTCGCCAGATAAGCAAGACTTTTACATTCCTTACACTCGGAATGGGCAGCGGCATTACTGGTCAAAAATATGGAACTATGCGCCCAAAGTAAGGTCTGATGCCGACTATTCAGTATTCATCCAGGGTCCGGAAGGGAGTGCGATCGCTGCGGATCCACTTTGCGAAGTCGGTTGTCCGTACGTAATTCGCGGTTTTGACTACGACTACTTGGGCGTACTCTGGCTCAGCGACCTGGTTTGGCGGGATGGTCGCTGGGTGGCGCAGCCGGAACATGTTCATGACAGTGCTCTCCGGAAAACCCGTAGTGCCGTTGCTAAACTGCAGAGAGAAAGACAGCGAGAGCAAAGACATCAGGGTACAGCGGCTACCCGGCTAACGCCGATCAGTTCGCCGACAGAACAGCTTGGCCAGACCGCAATTGAGGCTGAACTGGTAAAACGCCTACAGCGCGGTTACAGAATCATTCTCAGCCGCGCGATTCATGGAATCTGGCTATGGGTAGAAGACGAGCAGACGCGTGACCACCTGAAGTCCCTGCTCAAGCGACGAGGGGAAGACTAATGCCAGGCGAGCCGCGGCCCCCCAATCCCACTGTTGGTCAGCACTTCGGCTCGCTGCTTCTGTGTCCACAGCGCACTTGGCTAGATTACCACGGTGATCGCCGGCTCAAGGCGAGCCCGCCCGGTTTTCTGGGGAGGTTACAGCAAGAAGGGCTGGCCCATGAACGCGAGGTCTATCAAAAATACTTCCCCGATGCCGTCCGGATTCCCACCAGTCTCGCCGATGAACAGCGTGCTGCGATGACAATTGAGGCGATGCGGCAAGGTGTCCCCGCGATCATTCAAGCTTTTTTCATGACATCGGCAGGACGCGGCGTGGCAGATGTGGCCGAGCTGGCAGGAAAATCGGCTATCAGTAAGACCGGGCACCTGTATCGAATCGGCGAAATCAAGTCCGCAGCTGCCATCAGCACGGCGCACGCATTGCAGGTCGCCTGGTATCACGAACTGCTGCAGGATAATCAGGGAGCTGAAATCCATGATGCGTTCTTTATTCTCCGCGACAGCCAGCGGCAGACAATTTCTATCGCCGATGTGAAAACTGCTTTTGATGACTGCAAAGCAGAACTACTGCGACTGCGCGACCAGCTAAAACCACCTGGTCCGCACCTGTGCCGCTGGTGTGCATCATGCCCATGGCGGGATGTCTGTCTGCCGGAACTAGTCGCTCATAATGACTTATCGCTTTTGCCGGGTATCAGCCGTAGGCAAGCCGACCTCTTACGGACTTGCGGGGCCAACTCCTGGCAGGAAGTCTTTCAGCTGGATCCGCTAACGCTTGCTCAGGCAGGTATCGCAGGTTCGGACTTATTACAACTGGGCCGGGCACGTGAGCGATTACAGAACGGCGCCGCCGTGCTACACCGCGAGATCCGGAACGAACAGCTGCGAGGGTTACGGGTCTTTGCCGTCGAGTTTGATGAGCGGGCTGGCGAGCAGTTACACCCGGACCCGACTTCGGTCTGGTTTGAAACAGAAAGCGGAATCCAGCAAATCGAGCTCCACGGGAACGCAGACTGGGCCGAGGAAGTAGCTCTTTTAGTACAGTCGGGCGGAGTAGCGCTTTACGGGGCAATCGAGAGTGTGAGTTTTCTCAAGCTGCTTAAGAACGCTGGCTTACGACCGCCACGTTATCTGGACGTACTGGACCTGGTCGAAAATCTCGTACACGCCCCGCTGCGTGGACTCGATCTTCAGTCGGTCCTGGAACAAGCAGCGCCCCATGCGGTACATGCGACCGGCGGCCGCGATCGAGTTCTCGGCTTGCGTGCAGTCATTAACTGGATTGCGGGCTTTCCGCAAAACGCTGCATGATTACGACCGAAGATTTGATTGACTTCGTTCTGGCCGAGCAGCGGGAAAGCCAGAGACAGCAGCGGATGCAGCAGCTACTGTCGCCAGATGCGCTGGTTGAGTTGGGCCGTGGCCTGGGTGAACTGTATCTCCATGAAAGCAAAAAGGGCCAGCTTTGTTTTGAATGCCCCGAGAATGAGTCGCGAATTCGTCCCGGTATTCAGGTACTGTTAACCTCCAGCTGTGGTGTTAACCTGAATGCGGAGGTCGTTGCTATCGAAGCAGCCGGCCAATTGCTACATCTAGCCTGTGGCAGGATTTCGGAAGACTTGCCACAAGGCCCCTGGTTTGCAATTGAAGTCGAACGCGATTTTACGCCACTGCTACTGCAGTCAATCCGTAAACTACAGCCCGGAGCGCCCGGCTGGCCGTTCTATAAAGCGCTATCGATCCCCGGAGAGCAACTACCAGCACGCCCGGTCAAGCAACTGGACGCGAAAATAGGGTTGCGCAGACAAGTGCTTAATGAGCTTGCTGAACCAAGTTCAGCCACTACTTCAGAGTCAGCCAGTAGTTCCCCTTCAGTACCGGACATCTCCGGCAACTCTATCATCGATGCTTCGCAACTCGCCGCCATCGAACGGTGCCTCGGGGAACCGCAGCTTTTCGGCGTACAGGGTCCACCGGGCACCGGTAAAACCAAAGTGCTTGCCATCGTCGCAGAAACGCTCGCACGGCTTGGCAAGCGTGTCCTGATCGTCGCTCCCACACATCAGGCCGTTAACAACGCACTGGCCGTAGTCCGGCGGGGATTTCCCAAGCGAAAGCTGATCAAGGTCGGCAGTGCCCTGCGACGGGAGTCATTGCCAGACGACGTCGAGTGCTTATTGCTGAAAGAAGCAGTTCGCCATGTTGGCGGCGGAACTAACTCGGAAGCTATCGTCGGGATGACATTTTTGTCGGCGATTCAGCGGCTGGCCGTTCAGTCTAGCGGGCTGGCTCCACACGTTGTCCTGATTGACGAGGCGGGCCAGCTACCACTTGCCCAAGGGCTCTGCGCTGGACTGTTCGGTGCCGGCTCGGTGCTCCTGTTTGGAGATGACCGGCAAATGCCGCCGGTGTTTACTTCTGAGCTTGGCCAGAGCCCACTGGCTGTGTCTCTGTTCACGCAGCTGCGGCGGCTCCAACCCGAACATGTATGTTTGCTTAGCACTTCCTACCGAATGAACCGCGAGATCTGCGACTTTATCAGCCGCAGTTTTTACGCTGATATCGGCACGCTTGTCCCAGGTCCCGCCAATGCCGACCGCTGTTTTACCGAGGCATTTACAGCTGGCGCTGGCGGGATAGCGGCAGATTGTCAGACGGATGAAGTTACCAGCAAAGTACTCACAGGAAGTTCCTCCTTCTACTGGATACAAACGCCTGAAGTCAACTGCCGCCAATTCAACGAGCTGGAGGCAAACGCAGTCGCAAGCGTGGTTACTCTTGCAGTCCAGGGTGGCGTGAAGAGCCGTGACATCGCGGTCGTAACACCTTTTCGCCGTCAGGCAGCCGCCATACGCCGGGCAATCCAGCGGCAACTTGATTGCAAGGCAACTGACCTGCCGATCGTCGACACCGTCGAGCGGGTTCAAGGCCTGACTGTCGAGCTGGTGGTGGTTTCTTTTTGCGTCACCGATCCCGATTATGCAGCTGACGTAGCCAGCTTTCTGTTTTCCGCCAACCGATTCAACGTGGCCGTCAGTCGAGCCCGAACCAGAGTGGTTGTTTTCGCGAGCACAGGACTGTTTAAGTCGATTCCTGCCGGGTATACGGACTTACTGGCGAGAGAAAGGTTTCGGAGCTGTTTGCTTCAAATCCCGGCTCCGCTTGTAATGCCAGACGCTGGATGAACAGCCTTCGTTCAAAAGGAAACGAACTTCCAGACTTCCAGCGTTGCGCGGCATTGTTGATTACTCAACTTTGCGACCGCGCTTATCTTTGGTTTTTCGGGCTTTCCTGAGTGTTTTTTGAAGTTAGGCACTAGCCCCAAGGAAGATCGGAATCCTTGAACCTAAATGACGAACAAATGCAGTCTCGGCAAAAGCTGTTGAGGGCGGTTGAGGACGTCGACGGAGGGTGGCCGAAAATAGAGACGCTGGTTAAGTAACGGGTTCCCTGTATCGGGGATTGGGAAAACACTTTGCTTGGAGGGGGGAGCCTCCGGAACTCAGCCAATTCGCCGATGCCGGAGGTGAAATGATTGCGAAATTCCAATAAAATACCCACGCGCGGGCAAAAAGCATTGAGATACCTTGGCTCGTTTTTTCGCAGATTTAATTGGCGGCTCAATTGCCCCAAGTGTGGTCGCTGAAGGAACATCAAGCTGGATTTGAGCTTCTACACAACTCACGCAAGTTATCGCGGCGCAGGAGTAGAAAATGTCATTTGCCGATTGGTTCAAAACTCTCACTGGACACCCTGCACCTCGAACTTGGCAAGAGGGGCTCGCAGCTGTTCCTTGTTGCAAAAGTCAACTGATTCGCATTCCGACCGGGCTGGGGAAAACAGAGGGAGTTTTGGCCTCTTGGAGCTACCGCCGGCTGGCTCGTAAAGAACGAGATTGGCCGCTTCGATTAGTTTGGTGCCTTCCAATGCGAGTATTAGTTGAGCAGACGGAGGCAGTCGCTCGTGAACTTTGCGACCGAATTCCGGAGGAACTCAGACCTTCAGTGCATGTCGCGATGGGTGGCGAAGATTCAGGTGAATGGTTTCTCTACCCGGAAAAGCCAGCGGTCATTATTGGCACGCAGGACATGCTTCTTTCGCGATCGCTGAACCGGGGGTATGCCTCAGCTCGAGGTCGCTGGCCGAGCGAATTCGGACTTCTTAATCATGATTCACTCTGGGTTCTGGATGAAGTTCAGTTGATGGATGTGGGGTTGGCAACCTCAGGTCAATTGCAAGCTTTCAGGGACGAGGATGCTGTAAAGGGGATACGGCCTTGTCACAGCTGGTGGATGAGCGCAACGTTGCAGCCGCGATGGCTGCGCAGCATTGATACAGAAACTTGGCATGACAACTGGGTAAAAAATCCATGTATGGTCCCACCTCTTGAACGGCGCGGGGGATTGTGGGATATCACAAAGTCGATTGCCCGCGAGTCAATCGCCGGGCAAGATTCGCGACGATTTGCCGAGTTAGTTGCGAATGAACACAAGCAACTGGAACCTGGAGAGTTTGGAAAGATAACGCTCGTCGTTTGCAACACCGTTAAGAGGGCCTGTGAGACCGCTCGGGCGATAAATGCAATGACTACGCGGTCGACTGTTGAACTGATTCACAGCCGGTATCGTCCCGCGGAGCGAGAACTCTGGCGCGGTAGCTTTCTTAGTCGCAACAGCTGCCAGGCAGGAGCGGACCGGATTATCGTTGCGACTCAAGTTGTCGAAGCTGGAGTTGATATTTCAGCCGGCTGTTTGATCACCGAGTTGGCGCCTTGGTCAAGTTTGGTTCAGCGGTTTGGACGGTGCGCGCGGTATGGTGGGGCGGGCAAAGTGGTCGTTGTAGACAGACGTGAGAGTGAAGATGATTCACTTCCTTACAGGCAGGAAGAACTGGAGAGTGCTTGGGCTGCACTGGGCAGTCTCTCAGACGCGGGGATTAAAAGCTTAGAGCTGTTTGAGGAGTCTCTTTCAAAACAAGAGCGCGAAAGACTTTATCCTTACCGGGCGAAAGAGTTATTGCAGCGGAACGAGTTCGACGAGTTATTCGATACAACTCCCGACCTGACGGGCGCCGATATCGACATCAGCAGATTTATTCGCTCGGGGGAAGAGCGTGACGTTCAGGTATTTTGGCTTGACCTTGCGAAGGGGGAGAGCCCACCCAACCTAGGGCACCCTCGGCGGCGAGAATTGTGTGCCGTGCCATTCCTTGAAGTGCGCGATTGGCTTTGCGGAAAGGAGACAAAGTCGAATCGCAAGCCCAAATTGCTTTCTGCGATGCGGGCTTGGATTTGGGATTGGCTTGAAGGAACGTGGGTGGAAGCAACTCGTTCGAAATTGCTGCCAGGTCAAGTAGTCTGCGTGGCGAGCGGTTGCGGTGGATATCGAATCGATTCCGGGTTTGATGCCAGCAGCAAAGCGTTCGTTCCTGCGATTGAAATTGCTGAAATATCACCAGAGCTGAGTTTGGCGGAGGCGGCTGATGAGCAGCAGGATGGTGAGCAATTAAGTTTCTTTCAATGGAAGACCATTGGCTGTCACGTGGCCGAAGTCGCCAGTGAAATAGTTGCGGTCGCTCGGCAGTTGGACTTACCGCAAAGGTATTCGGAACTATTGGAACTGGCTGCTTACTGGCATGACTGGGGCAAATCACATCCGGCTTTCCAGGGTGCGATTGATGCGCCGGACCGTCCTGCAAGGAATGATTTGGCAAAAGCCCCAGACAGCGCCTGGCGCCGGCCGCCGAATCTTTATCGCGATGCTGAAACGGGAGAGGTCAGGCAAGCTTTTCGGCATGAACTTGCTAGTGCCCTGGGATTGTTTGGACTACTGAAAACTTATGCTCCTGACCATGCGGCGATGCTGGGAGACTGGCAGTCAGTTTTTTCGCAACTTGGAACTGCTACCAACATGAGCCACAAACCAGCCTCGATAAATCCGCTGGTGCGTCGATTACTCGACTGCTCGGCAGAAGAGTTTGATTTAGTTGCCTACCTGGTCGCAAGTCATCACGGGAAAGTCCGCGTTGGCTTACATCCAGCACCGGCTGACCAGGACTATCGCGATTTGGATGGGCGCGGGATGCCGATTCGCGGCATCAGGGAAGGGGATACGCTGCCAGCGATTGCTTTACTGCAAGGCGAGCCGGAGTTGCCTGAAGTGAGCCTGAGTCTGACGCCCGCCGCGCTGGGGCTTTCGCCAAACACGGGGATCAGCTGGCGTGAGCGTTGTATTGGCCTGCTCGAACAATTCGGTCCAGCCGCATTGGCATATTTGGAAAGTTTGTTGCGGGCGGCCGATGTGAGGGCCTCTCAACTGAAGACTAGCGACCGAGAGCTGGAGGAGGAGTTTGCCCAATGAAGTTTTATCATCACAAACTAGCAGGCTGCGCGCCGAGGCCTTTAGCCAATTACCTCAAAGGCTTGGCGATTCTCCGTTTGGTTGGCGAGCAAGCTGACCAATCAGCCAGGGGCTGGTGGGAGGGAGAGCAGTTTCATTTACTTACGACTTTATCCGAAGATGAACTCCAAAGCTTTTTCTTGGAAACGTATCAACCAACTCCACTACTGTCACCTTGGAACAAGGGCTGCGGTTTTTTCAAGCAAGACGACCCTGGGATGGCGCCGCTTGAACAGTCGGTTGCATCACGGTTTCAGCCATTTCGCTCGGGCATTGCCCAAGCGAGAAAATTAATTGACGAGATCAAGCGGGCGGACGGCTTTATCAGAGCGATTTTGGCGAGGACAAAGAGAACTCCTAAGGGATTTCAAACCGAAGCACAGCGGATTCTGGTTGCGAACGATACACTCTACCTATCTCAGGTGGCGAATCTGAAAACGAAATTGCAATCCGGCACATTGGGCGAGAAAGAGAAGGCGCATGTTGAAAGTGAGCTGAAAATACTCGAGTCGTTGATTGAGCAAAACACACGGTTACCGACAAAGGCGGAAGTCGAACAGCTCAAACAATCTGAAGTTTTCAAAAGATTGAAAAATGCTGCCGGTGGTCGTTTTAAGCAACTCAAAGATGATGTGTTGATTCCAGCCTGCCGTCTCAATTGGCGAGGGCCTGCTGCAGACTGGCTCTCGACCGCAGTGGTTTTAAGTGAAGAAGGGAAGCCGATTTTCCCCTCGATGCTTGGCACTGGCGGGAATGATGGGAATTTGGATTTCACCAACAATTTCATGCAGCACCTTGGAAATCTGTTTGACTTAAAGTCAGCCAGTGGCGCTGCCCGGAAGAGTTCATCGCAGCTACTCCGGAATTGTTTATGGGGCGAGGTGTGTGACCAACTTGTATCCGCCAAAATCGGACAATTCCAGCCAGGCACAGCTGGCGGGGCAAACAGTTCTACTGGTTTCCAGAGTGGTAATTTGATTAACCCTTGGGATTTTGTGCTGATGCTCGAAGGAGCGGTCTTGTTCCAAGCTCGGGCGACCCGGCGTCTAGACCCGGTCGCACTTCGCCAGGCTAGCTCGCCTTTTTCGGTTCATTCCCAATCCGCTGGAATCGCAACTGCAGGGGGCGAAAAAAACCAGCGGGGCGAACAGTGGATGCCACTTTGGACACAGCCCGCGACTTTGCCTGAGCTAAAAACATTACTTGGTGAAGCTCGGCTGCAATTACATCGGCAAACAGCCAGTCGGCCGCTAGATGTCGCGAGGGCGATTAGCAGGCTTGGTGTGGCCCGGGGATTTTCAGCCTTTGAACGATACGGTTATCTGGAGCGCAACGGTCAGTCGAATTTGGCGGTTCCGCTCGGTCGGGTAATTGTTCGTAGTCACCCCCAAGCATTTCTTATTGATGACTTGTCCGGATGGCTCGACCGACTTCGCCTTCGAAGCCGGGATAAAAATGCGCCAGGCCGCCTAGTGCAGGCCGAACGTCAATTGGCAACTGCCGTTTTTAGTGCCTTGACCCATGACAACGTCCCGGTTTTTTGGCAAGGGATCTTGATCGCCGCGGCCGGCGTGGAAGAACTCCAAAGCGGCGGCTCAGGAATCAAGGCGGGACCGATTCCTCCTCTTAGGCCGGCTTGGGTCAAGGCGATCAATGACGGGACGCCAGAGTTTCGGCTTGCTTTGTCGCTGGGTAGTGCCGCGGCCGAGTATCGCGGTGGCCGTAGGCCAGTAGACTCGGTAAGAAATCATTTTTTACCACTGGACGAGAGCGGTAGGCGGTTCACAGTTTCGGAAGATCGCTTGATTCAAGACCCACGCGTTGTTGTCAACGGCCGAAGTCCTGCCCGTGATTTGGCGGCGTTAGTTGAACGGAGAATCCTGGAGGCCGGCACACGTGGTCAGCGCCGGCTACCTCTGGTTTCGGCTTTGGGCTGCGGAGCAAGGCTGAGCGATCTCGCGGCTTTGATAGAAGGAGCGGTTGATCTCCAGCAGACGATGCGTTTGGCGCGTGGTTTGATGGCAATCCGTTGGTCTGATTGGTCGAAGGAATACATTCCGGAATGGGGCAAGGAAGGACCGCGGCCTGAAGCATGTTGGTTGGCGCAAAGGTTGTGTTGTCTGGCCGGACCATTATCCAAGGAACATGATCTTCCTGCAGACCCTCGATTGATTCGGCTATTGGTCTCAGGCGATGCGCCGCGCGCGGTCGAACTGGCACGCACCCGGCTCCGCTCAGCAGGTATTCGACCACCGATGCTCACTGGCGTCGCGGATCCAGGCCGAACTTTGGTTTGGGCTGCAGCTATGGCATTTCCGATCGAAAATCGAGTGGCACAGCAAGCAGCAGCAATTCTTGACCCTTCACTCAAAGGAAAATCGTATGTCTAAAGACGTTGATTCGAATCTGGAAAAGTTAAATGGCGAGAGTCGTTTGCTCTTGTCCGTAGAACTCAAGGCGGTGCAAGGAGACCGTTTTCAACCGACCGGGTTTCCGAGTTTGGGTGCGGCGGTATATCAAACCAGCAGCGGGACCAAGTTATTGGTTGAGAGCACGCAGAGTATGGCTAACCGGCTTGAGGCCACCTGCTGGGATTTTTCGCAAAACAAACCGGTGTCGCCCCTGCAGGGAGTCAGCCATGTTACCGTGAATCGAAAGGGGCGATTTCTGACGGATTCGATGCTGGAACCTCACCGGATCAACAGTCCGTATTTTCTGGAAGGCAAAGACAAAAAGTTTTTCACGGAACTAAAAACCGCCTTGGGGGGACTGGAAGAGGGGCCGATCGACCGCAGGGTGCTGGCGGAAGTGCTACTGAGGTACGACGTAGGGAGTCTCATTCATGGCGTTTTTCTGGCTAAGAGAGAACTAGCCGGTGGGCGACTGCGAGTGGCCCGCGCTCTATCGGCGTTCATCGAGGCCAGCGGAGTTGCAGTCGCTGCCTCAGGTGGGGTGAAGAACGACCATGTCAATCCATCAGGCGACACCAGTAGCGGGTTTGGCAACGTTCCGTTTGCCCGGGACGAGTATGTAGCGGAGCGAATTGACTGTCACTTCAATCTCGACTTGGCACAGATCCGAGGATATGGCTTGGGCGAGGCTGCTGAGCGGCTGCTGATTCTTCTAGCTCTTTTTCGCATTCGCAAACTGATCGATGGGGACTTGCGACTAAGAACAGCCTGCGATTTAGTGCCGGTCTCTGACGGGAGTCACTTAGAAGCAAGCCGGCCGAGAGGGTTCAAACTGCCGTCGCTTGCAGATTTAGAGCAAGCGGTAAAGTCTGCAATTAAAGGTTGCCAGGATAAAATGATTGAGACCGTAGTGGCCTTTGAGGATGATCTGAAAAAAGGGAAATCCAAACCGGAGGGTGATTCGGGTGAGGATTCAGAGGACGAGGATACTGTCGACGAATAAAGGGTGCTTGAAATGGCGACAGTCAAAGTCAGATTTCCGGGTGGACGCTATCATGCGACGCCTTGGGGGCATCATGTAAACGAGGGGTTGGTAGAGTGGCCACCCAGTCCCTGGCGATTATTGCGCGCTCTACTGGCAACGGGGTTCGCGAGTTATCACTGGACCGAGGTTCCGCCTCTTGGGCGATCGCTAATTGAGAAGTTAGCGGGAGTAAAGCCAAGGTTTCATCTCCCCAAGGCGAGTATTGGACATAGCCGCCACTACATGCCCGTAATCGAGGGGGCAAGCGAAAAAACTGGCCTCGTGCTGGACGCCTGGGCGAGTGTGGAGAAAGGTGAAATCCTCATCAACTGGCCCGCTGAATTGTCGGCAGAGGAGCAGCAGTTGTTGTCCGACTTAGTTGCGAGACTAGGTTACCTCGGAAGAAGTGAAAGCTGGGTTGAGGCCGAGGTCATCGCAAATCCAGTCCAAAGCTGGAACGCGGTTCCTTGTGAAGAGCAGGAACTTCCTGGTCCCGAATGGGAGCAAGTTTCGATAATGGCGCCGCAAACACCGGGGCAGTATGTTCCTTGGCGAGCGGCTCAGCTATCGCGGGGTATGGAGCCGCTGGCGGGACAAAAACAAACTGCTGCAGTGAAAAGGAAACAGGCAGCAATCGCAGTCAACTTTCCAATTGACTTGGTTGATTGCCTGCTCAAGGACACGCAGTGGTGGAAAGGCCGGGGATGGTCACAGCCGCCAGGTTCCGAGCGGGTTCTATACTGGCGGAGAAGTGATGGGCTGCAGACAACGATTCCTACAGCTTCAAAGAGATTGCAGTCGCCGCGTATGTCGGCGATGCTATTGGCAATTAGCACTTCCAGTGGAAACAGGTCGGCTTTGCCGAGCGTTGAGCGAACCTTACCGCAAGCCGAACTCTTACATCGAGCACTGGTAGGTCGGCTTGGTCGAGGCCAGCCAGTTGATTGTCCTGAATTGACCGGAAAAGACAGTTCTGGTCGCCCACTGGGAGGGCCCCATCTACATGCCTACACGCTACCACTGGACTTGGACGGGGATGGCCGGATTGAGCATGTTTTGATCTACGCTTCGGGTGGGCTGGGGCATTTGGCTCAGCGGGCCATCAGCGGTCTGGAGCGAACCTGGACCAAGGGTGGAGCAGGCAAGCTTCAAGTGGCCCTTGTGGGTGCTGGCGAGCTGGCAATTCTTCGAAAACTGGCAGCACCGTTTGGGAACGCGATTCGGCGATTCTTGGGCCCAGCTCAGGGAGCGACAGTTTGGGAGAGTGTCTCGCCGTTTGTGCCGCCGCGATTTTTGAAGAGTCGAGGTCGAAATACGCTGCTGGGACAAGTCAATGACGAACTGCAATCTCGGCAGTTACCAAAGGCCAGAGAGGTTATTGTGGTGCCGGAGTTGACACGGAAACTGCGTCATTTTGTTTGTCAGCGAAGGCGAGGGCGTAGTCCCGCGCCTGGGAACATCGGAATGGGGCTGCGTTTGGTATTCGACTCGCCAGTAAGCGGTCCAATCGGACTAGGCTATGCAAGTCATTATGGCTTGGGGTTATTCCGCTCGGCATCTTCGTAGCGAACCAAGCGACCAGCCTTAAACGAGGAGTGACAAAGCGTCTCGGTGAAGTAATGCCCAAACAATATGGGCATTGCGAACGCAGCAGGGTTGATATTTAGTCTATTTCGAACTAACCCCATCCACCCGGGTTGCTGGCGCCAGGATTTGTTCCCCGGTGCAGCTATTGGCTTCCGTTCTTTGACAATCTTTTTTGATTACTCTGAACTGAGAAACCCAATTCCGGGGGAACGGCCGCTCGAATTCGGTTCGTTCCCCTGGATATGGTTCACTTTGGGTAAAAGGTTTTTTGCGACGTTTTACGTCACGCATTGAGATGAAAGGTCCAGCGCGATGCGCAAGCTTTATCTCGTGACCTACGACATCCGCGATCCGAAGCGGCTGCGACGAGTCTTTAAGACGATGCGCAACTGGGGAAATCATCTGCAGCTATCGGTTTTTGAGTGTGAGCTGAATCAAACAGAACTCGTGCGATTGAAGGCTGCACTGAAAGAAGTCATCAACTCTGCTCATGACCAGGTACTCTTGATTGAATTGGGACGGGTCGGGCAACGGGGCGAGAATCTGATTGAAGCCTTGGGGCAACCTTACGTGTCGCTTGCTGCTCCCTGTTTCATCATCTGAACCATGGTGAAATCAGTTTCTCTCGGGGACTTTAGGCTATGGCAACGACTAATAACTCCGAACCAGGGCCAAGTCGATCGAGCGAAGAGGACGACGGATATTTACCTGCGCGGATGATCAACGAGTGCGCGTACTGCCCACGCCTGTTTTACCTAATGCATGTTGAGGGGCAATTCGCGGCGAACCGGGAAACGACAGAAGGCCAGGTGGTTCATCGACGCGTTGATGAGAAAACGGATGCCTTGATGGTTCCCGAAGACGAATCGTTAAAGCAATTGGCCGGAGAGGTTCAACTCGGCCTGTTCGAAACGGAGGAGACGCATACTGCGGAGGGTCCAGTTACGAATTCAAATGCATCGTCGGAGCTGCAAAAGGAATCAAAAAGTCCAGTCGAGAAGATTCACGCGCGAAGTGTGCTGCTGGCAAGTGACAGGTATAACGTGACTGCGAAGCTTGACCTGATTGAGACTCAGGGCCCGGTGGCAACTCCGGTGGACTACAAACGGGGGCGGCCCAAGCGTTCAGCGGATGGCAAGCTCTCGGCCTGGCTACCGGAGCGAGTTCAGATTTGTTTACAAGCCCTGGTGCTGCGGGAGAATGGATTCGAGTGTACGGAGGGTGTCCTCTATTTTCATGGATCGCGGCAGCGAGTCGTGGTTCCGATTGACGATGACTTAATTTCCAAGACCAAACAAATCCTTGTGCGGGCTCGCAAAGTCTCCTTATTGACTCAGCCACCCCCTCCACTGGTCGCTAGTCGCAAATGTCCAAAGTGCTCGCTGGCTCCGATTTGCTTGCCGGATGAAACCAATCGGCTTAGAAAACAGAGGGAAGTCTGCACTGGGTCGTTAGAGGAGGTTCGTTTACCGGCCACACCAAGAGACGACCTGCGTCCGCTGTACTTGAACACGCAGGGGCTGTACGTCGGCAAGGCAGCTGAAGTTTTGGAGGTTAAGGAGCGAGGGAAATTGATTCAGCAAGTGCGTTTGCGTGATTTGAATCAGGTTAACCTGTTTGGAAACATTCAGGTAACAACGCAGGCTGTTCAGACGCTGCTGGAGCAGGAGATTCCGCTGCTGTTCTTTTCCCAAGGTGGTTATTTTCAAGGGATGCTGCAAGGCTGCGGCCTGAAGAACATCCTCCTGCGGCGGCAGCAGTTTCGCCGTGCAGATGATAGTCAGTGGTGCCTTTCGCTGGCAAAATCACTGGTCATTGGGAAGCTGAGAAATCAGCGAGTTCTGCTAATGCGGAATCACGTAGAGCCGCCGGTTCGCGTGCTCAGAGAACTGAAACGATTGGTAATTCGAGCTGGAAGGGCAAGCTCAGCAGTGGCACTGCTGGGCATCGAGGGGCTTGGGGCCCGCTATTATTTCAGCGCGTTCAGTGGGATGCTTAAGCCGGGAGACCAACCGGTCAATCCAGCCGCGGCGTTGAGCAGCTCCCCACGCTACTCTTTCGATTTTCGCAGTCGCAATCGGAGGCCACCCCGCGACCCGGTAAATGCGTTACTGTCACTGGCCTATACGCTACTGATGAAAGACTTCACTGTTGCGGCGGCAGCGGTTGGCCTCGACCCCTATTTGGGTTTTTTCCACCTTCCACGTCCTGGCAAGCCCGCCTTGGCGTTGGACTTAATGGAAACTTTTCGGCCGCTGGTCAGTGACTCCGTTGTGATTTCGGCGATCAACAATCGGATGGTAACCCCGGAGTGTTTTATACCTGCGGGCAATGGCGTAAGTTTGACAGCAGCCGGCCGTAAAGCCCTATTTCGGGCCTACGAGCAGCGTATGGATCAGTTGGTCACCCATCCCTGGTTCAGCTACCGGGTCAGCTATCGCCGCCTCTTGGAGATACAAACGAGGCTGTTGGGGAAAGTCATCAGCGGGGAGCTTTCAGAATATCCATCATTTATCACCAGGTAACAAACACTGCCGTGCGAGCGGCTGGGTGACGAGAAAAGACCGGCACCCGCTCGCGAGTCACAAGCTATTGTGGAGCATGGATTTATGATGCGTGGCAAGTTAAACTGGAAAGGAAATGCGTGCTGCCATCGTTACCGCTCGTTTTTGAGTGTTCTTTTGGGCTTTAAAACTGGTTTCAGGTGGCCGCTCTTTCCGGGACCAACTTGGTCCCGGCCTCATTGAAGGGTGATTCTGGAATGCCAGCCGCCAGCGAGCGGCGTCCTTTCCGGGACCAACTTGGTCCCGGCCTCATTGAAGGCCGCTCACCGCCGTCATGATGTCCGTAAACGTGCCGCCTTTCCGGGACCAACTTGGTCCCGGCCTCATTGAAGGAATCTTTCTGGTTACCAGAAAGATGGTCAGACAAACTTTCCGGGACCAACTTGGTCCCGGCCTCATTGAAGGATTATGTTTTTGAGCTGTTCGATCTCATATGAAACCTTTCCGGGACCAACTTGGTCCCGGCCTCATTGAAGGGGCAGTTTGTTCGCGGGCATTGGCGGGTTTGATTTACTTTCCGGGACCAACTTGGTCCCGGCCTCATTGAAGGTAATCCGACTGCCAAGGATTGCTTGACGGTTCACTCTTTCCGGGACCAACTTGGTCCCGGCCTCATTGAAGGACGGTGAAACTCTGCCCAGCGGTGAAGGAAGTCGAGCTTTCCGGGACCAACTTGGTCCCGGCCTCATTGAAGGGGCATTGCTGCGTGGATTAACGGCGGGTGGTACATCCTTTCCGGGACCAACTTGGTCCCGGCCTCATTGAAGGTTCTGGTGGATGAATCAAGAGTTGAAGTAACCAGCCTTTCCGGGACCAACTTGGTCCCGGCCTCATTGAAGGCTGCCCCGAGGGTTGCAGACAGCGATCCGGTATTTCCTTTCCGGGACCAACTTGGTCCCGGCCTCATTGAAGGGATCAGGGCCCCGGGCCCGCGCCGGGGGCGGGGTCTTTCCGGGACCAACTTGGTCCCGGCCTCATTGAAGCCCGCATCTGTGTGGATCGGCGGCTTGATCTTTGCCCTTTCCGGGACCAACTTGGTCCCGGCCTCATTGAAGCTCGGCAAGGTCTTTGAACTGCTCGCAGCGGTAGACCGGCTCAAGTGTCCCACGCCACCCGCAACTTTCCGGGACCAACTTGTTCCCGGCCTCATTGAGGCGCCGCGGAGTATTCAGCGCGGCCCGGACACCTTTGGTCCATCAAACTGGACTAGGCGATGCGACCTTGGTTTTTTCCGGGAAAGTCGGGACTGGCCTGCGTCTGCTGGGGAATATTTGAGGAAAAGGGCGCTTTCACTGGCACAGGACGAAGCCCCCATCCGGGCCATCGCCGTACTGCTTCGATCTCGATATCGCAACCCTTGGCTTGATTACAATTGAAGACAGGAAGCAAACCCGGGGCGCAGGCAAGAAGAAGTTTCCCCGATTAACCTGAAGCAGTTTCAATGTTTGTGTGCCATATGCCTGTCTCATTCACCTCTTTTCTCACGGATACTGGTTTAGAGCCCGCCGATGTTCGGCTTCTACGCCACAAGGATAATCGCTCTGACCGGGGGCGAGGACCATACGAGTTATGGCGAGACAAGCTCAAGCTTTTCAACGAGTACCAGTCGACCCAATCACCCAATAATCGAAGTAGGCTGGGTAGCAAATACTGGGCATCCTTTGTCGGGGCTCCAAACGGCGAAACACTGTTTGTAGGTGTTTACAGCGTCGGCTTCATTGGCAAGAACAAGAAGCGGCTAAGGCAAGTTCACCGAGACGGGACAATTGCTGCTGGCAAAATTGACGTCTATCGAACCCGGCAAACCAAGTTCCTGGAGGAGTACATTGGCCGCTTGGTGATTGACTGGGGGAGTGGCGAGCGCTGCTGGATCCAACGAGCTGACAAACAACCAAAGTCTGTCATTGAGATTCGCCCTGAATTCAAAGAGTCTGCTTTTCCGGGGTACATGCGGTTTCGCGAACCGCTTTCGAGGATTGAGAAACTACCTTCGGACTGGATACAAGCACTCAAAAACGCCCGTGGCGTCTACGTGCTCACCTGCCCGCGAACCCGTGAGCAGTACGTTGGCTCGGCAACGGGAGCGGGTGGCTTTTGGCAAAGGTGGTGTGACTATCTGCTCAACGGCCACGGAGGCAACGTCGGGTTGAAGTCGCGAAAGCCAAGCGACTACCAGGTCGGCGTACTTGAGGTTGCCGGAAGTTGCTCGAACGAAGACGACATTCGGACCATGGAGTCCAACTGGAAGAAGAAGCTTCAAACCCGCGAGATGGGACTAACGAAAAACTAGGCTAACGGCTAATCAACCAGCCCCCCGCTCGTCCTGCTCATCCGCTCTCGCCTCCCACGGCCAAGGAGCTTGCCGGTCGTAATCGTACAGCAGGTCATCAACCGACCGCATGTGCACCAAGAGCTTGTGCCGCCCGCCAAACAGGTCTTCAACCCAATTCCGCTTACCCAGGTTAATCAAGCTCTCGAGGCACAGCTCCGAATTGAAGAACTGATTGAATGCCACTAACGCGTGCTCCCAGTCGTTAACCTTCGACGTGTCGAAAATGCCGTATTCAGCCTGATTGCTTGCCACCCGTAGACACTCAACGCTGTAGATCCTCAGTTCATTCAGGGAGAGAAGTGTCTTGTGCTGGAGAGGCAGTACGGTAATCGGCATGTCTCCGAATTCAAAGTCCCGCTGACCGGAATGGAACGGCCGGGAAAGTGATTGGTATCGCATCTGGAACTCCTTTTTCGGGACTCTCGCCACTACCGCCGGACACGTTCGATCAACCGTGACGAACAAACCTGGAGGTTTCTTCCATCCCGACAAAATCCGTAAAATGCTCAAATCTTGCTTTTCAAGCGATACTGCACACCCAACTTGGCTCCCCTTCCGAGGTTTAGATTGCCCACCCCTGAACAGGTGGTTAATATACAGCATCTCTGCAGGTTACTTAGAGGGTGCGAAATGCCTCGGAACGCTCACCGATATGCAATCTTTTTGCTGATCACGTTCGTTGTTTGGCCCATTTTTCAAACACGCAATTGGACCGTCGCAGCTGATGGCCCACTGGCGAATGCGAAAGTCTCGTTGCCGCTCCAGATTGGCGCGGAACAAATCGTTTATGACCGCAAACGGGACTTGATTTACGCAACTTGTGGAACCGGTGCCCCCGCCCCATACAGGAACCGCCTCGTCACGATTTCACCGAGTACTTTCCAAGTCATCGACAGTATTCCCGTCGGGACAAATCCTCGCAGCTTGGCGATTTCCGAAAATGGACGCCGCTTGTACATCGGAATCTTTGACGACTACAGTTTTCGTTTTCTCGACCTTGCAACAAGAGAGCTCGGCCCTCCGACCCAGCTATCGTTGAACGGAGGTGAGGCTGCGTTGCCAGTTTGCCTGACCGTAGCACCAGACAGTGCGATGAAAGTCATGGTGGCGAGTGAAGCACTGTACACTTCAGCGGAGGAAAGAATCGAAGTGTTTGGCGCTGGCGGTAGACTTAGCGAGGCCGGCACAGGGCTTGGCCCTCAATTTATGACGTTTATCAATCCAACAACTTTGATTGGTATTCGCCCCAACTTGTCGGTCTTTAAATATCACTACGACGGGCAGAGCCTGACTCTGCTCGACAAATATGACTCGGATTTCCCGGGCTGGACCTTCCAGCATTGCAGAGGCTTGATTTACACAAGCGTTGGCAAGATCATCGACCCAATTACCATGGAAGTCGTCGGTCAGTTGCCCGGCATGTTCTACTTCGGCTCGAGGATTGTTACGAGCGAAGCTGAAAACACTGCGCTTGTGATGAGCCTGGAAGTCCTTCGACTTCATGACCTAGACACTCAGGAAATTCTCGACGAGATCGACCTTTACCAGCAGATTGGAGAATTTTGCGTCGAATTGATTTATGCAGGAGAAAACCATCTAGCTCTCCGCACGATCAATGGAACTGTGCGGCTAATCACAGATATCCCGCTGGCCAAACTCGCGCCGAAAACACTCGCTCTCAATGGAACGATTGGCGATGACACCATTGAATTTGCTCCAACCCCCGGTTTGTTGAGCATTAACGGGGTAGTCCAAGATGTCAGCGGCTTCGAGCGGGTCAAAATCGACTGCCGCCGGGGTAACGACCGAGTCTTCTGCACTGACCTCGCCGGAGCTCAGGATCTTACATATCTAAGCAAGCAAAGAATCCAACTCGAAAACTCCGCGATACATTTCGAAGCAATTGCCTGTGAAGAGACGAATTTCAACGGTTCAGACTTCAGCGATGTCGCGGCGCTCTTTGACACGGAAGGCAATGACAACATCATTGCCCGGCCGGGGATGACAAGGATGATGACCAATTCCGGGCTCATGGTAGCTGAGAATACCGCCAGCACGTTTATATATGCCAGCGCCGGTTATGACAGCACAACCGTGACCGGGAGCCCCGCCGCCGACATGCTTAATGGCTCACTGAAAACTGGAAACTTTCGGTTGTTTGCGTCGGATTACAGCATCACGCTGGCAAGACCCGACTTTTTGACGGTCAACGCCACAGGGGGCAGCGATATTGCCTCGCTCGTTGATTCCGACGGCAATGACTATTTTATTGCCAATGGCAACTTCACCCGCTTCACGAACTCGCTTTACGACGTTCGCACTCGCAATTTTGAGTTCCTGACCGCTCATGCAACTAACAGTGGTCGCGACCGGGCTGATTTGGTTCGGGGGGCCAACGGCACGGTATCACAAAGCGGAGGCGACAACATTCTGAGTGGGCCCGGATACCGTTATAACGCCCGCAATTTTGAGGATGTCCGCATTCGCGAC